>Ga0208130_1001651_pt1 | contig 10668 bp, 7 predicted proteins | sample ETNtaG_31_FD_185771 | JGI IMG/M metagenome (GOLD analysis project Ga0208130, IMG submission 185771) | Marine microbial and viral communities from oxygen minimum zone, Eastern Pacific Ocean - ETNP201310SV78 (SPAdes) (version 2) | ecosystem: Environmental > Aquatic > Marine > Oceanic ...
TCCAAGTGGAGACCATATTTTTTCAGAGAAATATTCGCTGTATCTCTTTCCAGAAGTTCTTTGAATCAGAATGCCAAGTATTTGGCTGTTGTAGTTATTATGCGAGAAAACAGTGCCTGGCTTGATTTCTGGATCCATATTTAGATTTGCACTTACAATGTCTGTTCCATAAGCTCTTTGGATTCGATCTGAGAATGGAGAGTAATCAAAGGATTCTTTGAGCCCTCCTGACATATGTAGTAAATGCTTTATAGTGATGTTCGTTTTATCACCATTTCTCCACTCTTCAATGTAATCTGCAACAGGATCATCTATTGAATCTATAAACCCATCTTCAATTAAGTGTCCCACCAATAGTGCATTCATGGTTTTTGTGAAAGAGTGAAGGCCAAAAAGTGAATCAGGTTCGGTCTCTTGCCAGTAAGACTCAAAAACAATTTTACCTTTATGTTGAATCACAAGACTTTTGCTGCCATGTATTTCTGCGTATTGTCTAGCTTCTTCAAATACCTCCAAAGCTATTTCGCTTTGTTCTGGGCTTATTTTTTCAAGAGGGGATAGAAAATTTCCCTGTGTTCTTTCGAGCGGTTGATACCAAGAAAAATCTGGATCCAATGGGTTACCCATTAGAGCAGTTGTCCATCTTTCCCAAAAAAGTCCAAAGAGCCCAAAACTTGCTGAACCAATGATTGAGCTGATGACGAAAATCACGACCACAATAGAGATCAGTATGAATTTGAAAAATCGTCTAATCATTTCTTATTCCTCTACTAATTGTGTTCGGTAATACCGAGTCATCCCATTCCATTTGACCAGCACCCGTTCTCACTATAACCAATTTTTTTGAAGGAATAACATAAACCCTTTGTCCACCAAAACCATCTAGATAAATGATGTCCTTATCATCAAATGGTTCACCATGGATACCTGTTGCAGTACTTTTGGGATTATAGATTCTATTTTCTTGGTGCTCTGTCCCAAGCCAAGTCAGGTAACCATAGTTTGGATTTGTGATAGATGGTGTTTTCATTTCGTTTATCCATGACTTTGATACTATTTGTTCATCTTTGAATTTGCCTTCATTGAGAATAATGGTCCCTATTCTCAACCAATCTCTTGCAGTTGCGTTGAGACAGCAATATGTTCTTGGCATTCGATTTTTATCTGAATCCAGAACCACTGATGCATCATCTTGTGCGACCTTTTGCCATATTTTTTCAGATAAAAGATCAGCATATCTCTTATCGTATGCTCGTTGAAGCAATAAACCCAAGTTCTGAGGATTTACACCGTTGTATTCAAATATTTCATTGGGTTGTCGGTAGGCTATTTGGCGAAGTGTCATTTTTGTTACATCTTCACCAAGCATCAGTTGATTAAATTCACTTAGTGGGTGGAATGAAAATTCTGGGTAGTCAAGACCACTCGACTGTTGCAGCAAATGTTTTATTGTAATCTGATTTCTAGAGTCATCTCTCCATTCGATCAGATATTTTGAAGCAGACTCATTGACACTCTCAATGATGCCTTCATCAATTGCAATCCCAACCATCATTGCCAACACTGTTTTATGCATCGACTGAGTGTCGCTGATTGTTTCGGCATTATAGTCATCAAAATATTTCTCAAGAATGATTTCATCATTCTGATATATCAAAAGGGCATGAGACCCCATCTTTTCTGAAAATTCGATTGCTGCCTCTATAGACTCATCTGATATATTTTTTGGCGAGCCACTATTTATGAAAACAGCATCACTTGCTTTAACTGTTTCAAGCTCACCTGTTGGTTCGCCCATCATCATCGATGTAATTCTGGTCATTACAGTTGGGCTTTGAAAATAGAGGTATCCAATATAGGCAGAGACTAAAACAACTACTGAGATGAAAATCTTGATGATGAGTTTAATTAATTTGAAGAACATCAAAGTATCATAGCTCACTTTTTACCTTCCATCACTCTAGAACAAGAGAATGAATCAGTAACTTTCGTTTATAAAAAAAAGTAATATAATTCTTTATATAAATAAATAGTTATATAGATTGGATCCATGACATTAACACAGCTCAAATATCTCATATCAGTTGTTGATAATAAGCTCAACATCAGTAAAGCTGCAGAATTCTCAAACACCAGTCAACCCGGCATAAGTAAGCAGGTTAAGTTACTAGAAGATGAGCTTGGCGCATATCTTTTTATCAGGAAAGGCAAAAAGATCGAATCACTGACTCCTCTTGGTGAGAGAGTGACGACTTATGCAAGAAAGATTCTCCAAGATGTTGAAAATATTAAAGTGATTGGAAATCAAATATCTAAAGTAGATGAGGGCGTCATGACGGTTGCTGCAACATCTGCTCAAGCGAGATATGTTCTTCCAGAAGTGATTAAAACTTTCAAGCAAGATTATCCAAAGATTAAATTGGAACTGAAGCTCGGATCATCTGAGCAAATATTAGAAATGGTGAAAAATAATGAAGTTGATTTTGCAATCGCAACAGATTTGATTGATCTAACTGATGAGCTTATTCTTTTGCCCGCCTATCATTGGTTTAATGCAATCATTGCACCTTTGGATCACCCTTTAAAAAAGCATATGAAAAATCTAACCATCAAACGGATTGCTAAGGAGCCTCTTGTGACATATGCATTCAGCGTTGGTCCTGACACCTCTTTCACGGAAACCTTTAAGAAAAATAAGCTTGATCCAAATATTGTATTTGCAGCCAGAGATGCAGATATCATTAAGACATATGTCAAGATGGGTATGGGTGTTGGGGTCATATCTGGAATGGCTTATGAATGTGATGACAATGAAGAGTTCATTGCCATTAGTGGTGAGAATATTTTTCCAAAATGCACAACCTATTTTGGCTTTCGACGTGGAATGGTCCTCAGTCGTTATGCAATGAGTTTCATCAACTTATTTTCAGAGCATCTCACGCCAAGTATTGTCAATAATGCTGCATCCACAAAAACTCAAGCAGAGGTTGATAACTTATTTAAAAAGATTAAGCTTCCTGTCAAAGGCGGGTGTGATCAAATTAAATAAGAGCAATCAATATTGAAAGATAGAACGACATTAGTGGCCATTGGCTATTTTCTTTTTGCCGTCTTTTTGATGGCAGTATTGGACATCATTGCAAAGATTCTTCTTTATGATTATTCAGTATTCCAATTGACTTTTCTTCGTGGGCTTTTCTCTCTTATTATCCTCGCGTTAATAGGTCTGAATATGGGAGGAGTTAAATCATTCAAGACAAAAATACCTGGATGGCATTTTCTTAGAACATGCCTGATGTCATTATCTTCCTATACTTTTTTTGCAGCTCTTGCGCTTCTTCCATTGGTCAATATCATGGTCATTGTTTTTATTGCCCCAATCATCATCACCGCATTGTCTGGACCACTACTTAAGGAAGATGTAGGGATATGGCGTTGGAGTGCAGTTCTGATGGGTTTCTTTGGGGTAATTGTAATTCTCCAACCCAGTGCCGAATTTAGCTCAACTGGAACAATTTATGCTGTGATAGGTGTGATTACTTATTCTTTAACTGCTTTAACTGCTAGAAAATTATCAGATAGAGAATCTGCATCTAATCTCAGTTTCTATATATTTATCGGCCCGACCCTGCTTGGTGCAATAGGCAGTTACTATAGCTGGATTCCATTGAATCCTTGGGATTTCTTTTTATTCTTCTTAACGGGATTGACAGGTGGGCTGGCATTCATTTTCTTTAATCTTGCACTGCAGAAAGCTGAAGCATCTCTTCTGACATCATTTGAATATACTGGACTCATCTGGGCATCACTGGCCGGTTACTTTATATTCAATGAAATTGTAGATTCAAGAGTATGGTTGGGCGCAGCAATAATAATTATATGTGGCATCGTTATTCTTTTCAGAGAGTCAAGATTAGCAAAAACAAATGAGAATTCTATTGGCTAAAAAGCTATAATTTATTCCTCAAATCACTCATTTAATATTTAATCTCAGAGAGAAATAATGGATCAAAAAAACAGAGATAAAGCACTTGAATCAGCGCTTAGCAATATAGAAAAACAATTCGGCAAAGGATCACTTATGAAATTAGGTGATGATTCTGTTGATCAATCAATAGAGGCGATATCGACAGGCTCTATTGGTCTAGATGCTGCATTAGGAATAGGCGGTCTACCAAAGGGTCGAGTGGTGGAGATTTACGGCCCAGAATCATCTGGTAAAACAACACTGACATTACAGGTCGTTGCAGAGTGTCAAAAAGCAGGCGGAACAGCTGCATTCATTGATGCTGAACATGCTCTTGATCCCATTTATGCTGAGAAGATTGGTGTAAATACAACTGATTTCTTGGTTTCACAGCCAGATACGGGTGAACAAGCTCTAGAAATCACTGACATGTTGGTTGCATCAGGCGCCGTTGATCTAATTGTTATTGACTCGGTAGCAGCGCTCACACCGAGAGCGGAAATCGAGGGTGAGATGGGAGACTCTCATGTTGGATTACAGGCACGATTGATGTCTCAAGCACTTCGAAAGCTAACCGCAAACATAAAAAAATCCAACACCATGGTGATTTTTATTAATCAAATCAGAATGAAAATTGGTGTGATGTTTGGAAGCCCTGAAACAACAACTGGAGGAAATGCACTTAAATTCTATTCCTCAGTGAGATTGGATATTAGAAGAATTGGAGCCATCAAGAAGGGCGACGAGATAGTGGGAAATCAGACTCGAGTCAAAGTTGTGAAAAATAAAGTTTCTCCCCCATTTAGAATTGCAGAATTTGAGATTCTATATGGTCACGGTATTTCTACAGAGGGTGAGATCATTGATATGGGAGTGGAAAATAATTTAATCGAAAAGTCAGGCTCATGGTATAGCTATGATGGAGATCGAATAGGTCAAGGCAAGGAAAATGTCAGAGAATTTTTATCTGACAATCCCAAAATAGCCAAAGCATTGGTAAAGAAAATTCGCCAGGAAATCATTCAGAAAAAATAATTATTAATCCATAGCAATTCACTTTGACTGAAAAGATTACTGATCCAACAAAGACCAGAAAGAGGGCAATGGATCTTCTTTCTCGGAGAGAGCATTCAAGGCTTGAGCTTTATCAAAAACTCAAGAAAAAAAAATTCGAATCAAACATCATCAACATTGAATTGGATAAATTATCAAATGAAGGCTTGCAGAGTGATGAAAGATTTGCAGAGGCATTCTTAAGGTCTCGAATTGAAAAAGGCAAGGGCCCTAATATTATTCTTTCTGAGTTACTACAAAGAGGCGTTGATGAATTGCTTGCTTCTAATGTCTTGGATAGCATCACTGAAGGTCAATGGTGCGAAATGGCATATCAGACAATGAATAAAAAGTTGGGGAATGAGTCAGAACTTGATTATGATAAGCAATTGAAGTTAATGAAGTTTTTGAACTATAGAGGGTTTACTCGTAGTCAGATAGAAAAAGCAAAAGATTTATTGATCTTGGAAAGAAATAGTAGGGCCTAATGAAAACAAATGAAATAAGACGAGCATTTATTGAGTACTTTGAGTCTAAAGGACATCAGAGTGTTAAGAGTTCGCCATTGATTCCTGTAAATGATCCAACACTCTTATTTACAAACGCTGGTATGGTTCAATTCAAAGACATTTTTTTGGGCAAAGAAGATCAAGGTTTTACAAAAGCGGTCAGTTCACAGAGATGCTTGAGAGCAGGCGGAAAGCATAATGATCTCGAAAATGTCGGTTATACGTCACGTCATCACACCTTCTTTGAAATGCTCGGTAACTTTAGTTTTGGAGACTACTTTAAAGAAGATGCAATCCATTTGGCATGGGACTTCATTACCAATGAGTTGAAACTTGAGAAAGATCGGCTCTGGGTAACCATTTTTGAGGATGATGATGAGGCTGCAAGTATCTGGCTTGATAAGGTAGGAGTATCAGCTGATAGGCTCGTTCGATTGGGTGAAAAGTCTAATTTCTGGTCCATGGGTGAGACCGGTCCATGTGGTCCATGCAGTGAGATATTTTATGATCATGGCGATCATATTGATGGAGGCCCGCCTGGAAGCGCTGAAGAAGATGGCGACCGTTTCGTAGAGATTTGGAATCTTGTTTTCATGCAATTCGATAGACAAGCAAATGGAGAGCTTGTTAATTTGCCAAAACCATCAGTCGATACTGGAATGGGATTAGAACGAATTGCTGCAGTGATGCAAGGCGTGAGTAGTAACTATGATATTGACCTATTTAAGAAACTAATTAATGCAATAAAAAGTCAATCAGAAAAGGGTGAGGAGAGTCATTTTCGAGTCATTGCAGATCACATTCGATCTTCTGCATTCCTCATAATGGATGGAGTCACGCCTGACAACGAGGGCAGAGGTTATGTTTTAAGAAGGATAATCAGAAGAGCATTGAGGCATGGGTATGATCTGAAAATTGACTCCCCATTTTTTTTTAAACTTGTCGATGCTTTAGCAGAAGAGATGGGGCAAACTTATCCAGAGCTGCTGAGAAAAAAAGATTACATAGAGCGAATCATTTTAATGGAAGAAGAAAGATTTGCAGCGACCCTTTCACAAGGAATGGGTTTATTGCAGAAAGAATTTGACCAATCAAATGACGAATTAATATCTGGTGAATTTGCATTTAAGTTATACGATACATATGGTTTTCCTCTTGATATGACCATCGATATTGCAAGGAGTGTATCAAGAGTTGTGGATCTTGATGGCTTTGAGAAGGCAATGGAAAAACAGAGAGAATTGGCAAGAAGTGCAAGTAAATTCCAGGCAGATGAGTCTTTTAGTCATGATCATGATCTAAAAAGTGAATTTAATGGATACCAAGCTCTAGAGACCGACAGTGAGATCATTGGAGTGTTTAGCCGAGACGGCTCTGATCAACTCCACGAAGGAGAATTTGGGCAAATCATTTTAGATAAGACACCATTTTATGCTGAAAGCGGAGGGCAGGTGGGTGACCAGGGATCTCTTAGTTCAGCTAATAGTGTTTTTGAAGTCATGGATACTCAGTTGTCAGGTAATGCATACTCTCATTTTGGGACTGTATCCACTGGTCATATAACGGTTGGAGATAAGATTTCTGCATCAGTAAATCCCATCAGAAGAAAATCAATCACACTGAATCACACAGGAACACATATGTTGCATAGGGCTTTGATGATGGTTTTAGGTGAGCATGTGCAGCAAAGGGGTTCTTTAGTGGATGATGAAAAGATCAGATTCGATTTCTCACATCATCAATCACTCACAACGAGTGAAATTAGAGAAATAGAAACAATTGTGAATGAGAAAATTGACGAGAATATTGATGTTCAAACCAGTATCATGAAACATGATGAGGCGATTGACTCGGGAGCGATGGCTCTTTTTGGTGAGAAATATGGCGAAGATGTAAGAGTCCTAGATGTCGGAGATTTCTCAAAAGAGCTTTGTGGTGGAACACATGTCAAAAACACAAATGAAATTGGTATATTTAAAGTTGTTTCTGAATCAAGCATTTCCTCAGGAACAAGAAGAATTGAGGCAATCACAGGAGGCAAAGCTTTGAAGTGGGCTAAAGAGACAGAGCATTTGGTTGAATCACTGACGGATTTACTTCAAACCAGAAGAGAGGATGTTGCTAGCAAAGTTGAATCCTTGTTAGATTCAAATAAGAAACTGCAAGCTGAAATAAAACAATTAAAGTCAAAGATCGCGTCAGGTCAAACTAGCACAGATGTTGATAATTCTGAAAATATCAATGGAATCAACTACTTATATAAAGAACTAGAGAAAGATACTGAGTCAAACGTCATGCGTGGAGCCATTGATCAGTTCAAAAATAAGCTCAAATCAGGAGTGATCATTCTTTCCTCTATTAATAAGAAAGGCAAGGTGACATTTACAATTGGCGTCACTGATGACTTGACATCAAAAGTAGAAGCCAAATCAATCGCTGAAGTCATTTCCTCTGCCTTGGATGGAAATGGAGGCGGCAAAGATAATTTTGCTCAAGCCGGTGGATCTGACTCAAAAAGAGTACCTGCAGCTTTGGAATCTGTTAAAGAATATTTATCACAAATATAATCATTAAAAATTACCATATTATGGTAACTTGTAATCGCTTTTAAATATAAAACTAGAGGTTAGAAATAATGTTTAGAAAAAATCAAATAGTGGCTATAGCTATTGCAATGGCACCAATGCTTGCAACTAATGTAACAAGTGCTTTGGAAATAGAAGAAATAGTCGTAACTGCTGAGCGTCGTGAGGCATCGGTTCAGGACACACCAATTGCTGTCAGTGCTTATGGCGAGCAGCAAATGGAAGTTCTTCAAATTGAGAACACCATAGATCTGGTTAATGTTGTACCTAATTTATTTGGTGGCAACAATACTGGTCTTGGAACAGCCAATATGTACTATCTAAGAGGCCAAGGTAACGATGAATCAATCGCTACATTTGATCCTCCTGTTGGCACATATGTGGATGATGTTTATGTCACTAGGCAAAATGCAAATAATTTTGCTCTCTTTGATGTAGAGCGTATTGAGGTTTTGAGAGGACCGCAAGGCACTCTCTACGGTAGAAATACCACAGGTGGTGCAATAGCATTGATTATGAAGAAGCCTGCCGAAGAGTTTGGTGGATATGCTGAAGTTGGAGTAGGAAGATTCTCAAAGAGTTCTTTCAGGGCTTCTATGGATATCCCCTTGAGTGATACTTTTTTAACAAAATTGTCAGCTTATTCAATTAATGACGATGGGTATCTCAAAAATACTGCAGTCAACGAAACATTCAATGACATGGATAACAAAGGAATTAGATTGGCGATGCGTTCGTTGATCTCTGATGATGTTACTTGGGATGTTACGATCGATGCTGCCGAAACATCATATGCGAATGTCAGAGGCGCTTTGGTTGGTGGAGATAGAGTCTCAACATCAAGAGCAACCGTTAATGCTGTTCTTGTTGGTGGAGGTGACCTTAAATCAAATGGATATGGCAATGATGTGGAAAATGTCAACTTTACATCTAATCTAGCAATTGAAGGTGATAATGGAGTTACCAATGTCATCATTGGTAAGCGATCTATGGATCAGAAATTCCTTTTAAACTTTCCAAATGCTTTAAGTGATGATTTCTTCGCTATTGATAATGATGGTGAGCATGATATGGAATCCGTTGAAGTGAAATGGACCGGTGAATTTTATGGCTCAACATTAACAACAGGTGTTTTCTTCATGAATGAGGATAATGTTACAGATTTTGCTGACTACTTGGATTTCGGTGCTTTTGCAGGAGCTCCTGGTAATGCAGTTGTGAGTCTTGCAAATAGAGTACTTGAGAATGGAACGGACAGTAAATCAGTCTACGCTCAAGCAGATATTCCTGTTGGAGACGGAACACTTACATTGGGTGCTCGATGGACTGACGATGTAAAAACAATCGCATTTTCTGGAAGCATCAGTACTCAAGCATTGATTGATGCCGGTGTTCCAACAACTTTAGCAACATCTGCATGGACTCCAAGGATTGCATATAAGAAAAACATTAATGATGATGTCATGTTTTATGCTTCAGCAACCAAAGGTTTTAAATCCGGTGGTTGGAACTCACGTTGTACAACTGGACCGGGATGTTTAAGCTTTGAACCAGAATCACTTTGGTCGTATGAAATGGGTATGAGAGGTGATTATATGGATGGTCGATTGAGAGCAAACATCACTTTGTTCCACTCAGACTTGAAGGATCTTCAAACAACATCTGCTACTCCTGATGGACAGTTCTTGACAACCAATGCTGGTGGAATCAATAACACTGGATTGGAAGCAGAGATCACTTATCTTCCAACTGAAAATGTACAAGTATTCTTTGCAATGGGATTCCAAGATGCAAAATATGTCGATCTTCCAGTAGGCTGTACTGTTCCTAATGAAAGCTTTGCAGCATTTGATGCAAATTGTCAGAGAGCTTGGCCAAAACGAACTCCTGATGAAACATATACATTGGGTATCACTGGAGAAATGGAAGTTAGTAACGGAATGACGCTAAGACCTTACGCGAGTTATCGCTTAATGGGAGAGAGTGTCACAGGAACTAGACAGTCTGGCTACAATGACAGTGGAGAAGAGGTTCTAAATGCTGGTATTGCACTGGATAGTAATCAAGGATGGATTTTAAAACTTGAGTGTAACAACTGTACGGATAACACCTACACAACATCTCAACTTTTTGTTCCTTATTACAATCCACCAAGGACAGTTGATGCTTCAATAAGATGGAATTTCTAACTTCTTGAGTAGTTAGAAAGACCAAAGAAAAAACCCCCGGTAACTCAGATTTACCGGGGGTTTTTCTTTTTTTGACTATTTGTAAATCCAACCATTTCATACAAACGAAATCACTCATGTCTAAACGAGAAAAATGATTATGGATTTACGGTTAACAGAGTTTTTATTACTAATATTCAGTGTATTTTTAGTTGCTGAGATAATTGGAATCTTCTGATTAAGGAAGGATTTCCTTACCATCCCAGGAAAAGCATTTACCGGAATCTTCAATATCTAAGGAGTCAATAACTGATGACAGTTTTAATACAGAAAAATCTGCAGAAAATATTTTCGAATCTTCTAGATTCTTTTGAAAAGGTTGAGAT
>Ga0208130_1001652_pt1 | contig 10666 bp, 11 predicted proteins | sample ETNtaG_31_FD_185771 | JGI IMG/M metagenome (GOLD analysis project Ga0208130, IMG submission 185771) | Marine microbial and viral communities from oxygen minimum zone, Eastern Pacific Ocean - ETNP201310SV78 (SPAdes) (version 2) | ecosystem: Environmental > Aquatic > Marine > Oceanic ...
TTAATTCTATTAAAGAATTAACAGAATTTTTTAATAATTAGCTATTTTTTCTTTCAATTTAAATTAAGTTTATCCGGAAATGGATGATCACCTAAAAGCTGTAATCATTGTAGTAATTAGCGGTCTAGTCTGGAGTTTTGGTCCTTTAGTTGTCAAAAATATGACGGACCCTCAACTTTATCAGCTTCCCTACTTAGTAATTAGAGGCATGACTGTGGCTTCAATAATTGCATTTTATCTTTTCTTTAATGAAGGATTGAATTTTGTAAAAAAACTTTTTCAAATTGATGGTGTTACCATTATTGGAGGTATGTCATTAACAACTGCCTTTTTAGGGTTTATTTATTCAATTAGTTACACTACTGCAGCGGTAACATTATTCATGTTAGCGCTTATGCCTTTTTTGGCATCTCTCATCGCATTTATTTTCTTAAAAGAAAAAATATCCAAACAAAATTTTGTAAGCATGGTAATCGCCTTTATAGGTACTTTAGTGATGATTTATGCGAGTGCTTTTAGTGGATCTTTTTTTGGTTTGATAATGGGCTTTATATCTAGTTTAGGGTTTGCAGCCTTTTCAGTAGCTCTCAGAAGTAAAAGTGATATCAAAAAATTTTATATCTTAATTTATGGTGGATTATTCTGTGCTCTATTCTCAGCTTTTTTAATGATAATTAATAATCAAGATTTTTATATTCCTATAAAGAATGTTTATTTAAGTATGACCCATGGAACTTTGGTAGCAAGCGGTTTGATTTTATTTAGCATCGGATCAAAGCAACTTCTGTCAGGTGAATTAACAATGCTATCTCTACTTGAGGTAGTTGGAGGAATTTTCTGGGCTTGGCTACCTATTCTCGGAATTAATGAAGTGCCGAGCATGAATACCATTATTGGAGGTGCTATTATTTGTGTTGCTATAGCCATGAATTCTTATCGATTTGATAAAAAAAGACTAGAAAATATAACTAGATAGATAGACCTACCACACCCAGGAAAGTTAAAAGTATTCCTACACCTTGGATTTTTGATATTAACTCTTTCAATATGAATTTTGCTAAAACAACCGTTACTAAACCAAAAGCAGATGAAATAACGACAGCAATACTAACTTTGTCAAACGTATAGGCATAAACAATAAAAAAATTACCCGAGGATTCTAAAATACCTTGAAAAAATAATATCGGAATTGCTTTTTTTGTAAGAGTAATCTTAGATCGAATAAAAAATATAAGTATCGCAATACTAACTAATCCAAAAAATCTAATATAAAAAACACCCTCTAAAGGGTCGATTGTGTTTGAAACCTCCTGAGCAAAAATTAGACCTAAAGCTAGCATGACGCTTGACATGAATGAAATAACAACTGACTCTTTAATTTGTTTTTTTGTTAATCCTAAGTTTTCTTGATGACTTTCTGCGCTAAAGGAAATCAAAATAGCACCTGAAATGATAACAAGAGTAGCAATCCATTGCATCAATGTTGGTTCACTGCCAAGAGCATATCTTATGAGAAAAACAAAAAATGGGTTAATAGCCACAATAGGCGCTACTACTGATACTGGTCCCATTTGTAAACCCCTATACAAGCAAAGGAGGCCAAACATAATTAATACACCTGCTAAAAAGCTATTACTTATTCCTATTAGATTTGGGTGGAAGCCATTACCAACGAAAATAAATACAGTGTAATAAAACGAAACACCTACTACAAACATCCAAAATAGTGAGTTTCGATGTCCTACTTCCTGTGAAGAAAACCTAGCTAAAAAATCCCCTATTCCAAAACTTAATGCAGATAAAATTCCTAAAATTACAGCCATAAATATTGGTAACTAAACGTGAAAACTTTCGCCACATCCACACTCACTTGTTTGATTGGGGTTATTAAAAACAAATCTTTCACCAAAATCTTCTTTAATGAAATCCATTTCAGTACCTATAACAAACATGATTGCGTTATTTTCAATATAAAGAGGAAACTTATAATCTTTTACTAATTCACAACCTTTGATATTTTCTTCATTTGCATACTCCATAGTATAACTAAGTCCAGCACATCCTTTTGTATTAAGTCCTATCTTTAAACCTTTAGCATTTGGATTATTACTAAGAAGGTGATTAATTTGATTTTCAGCGGAGCTTGATAATTTAAATAAAGGTGTAGTCATTAATACCCTAAGGCTAGTTTAGCATCGTCACTCATCATATCTTTATTCCATGGGGGATCAAATGTAAGTTTAACTTTAACCTGCCCAGTATTTTCTAAAGATGTAATATTTTTTGCTATATCTAAAGGAAAAGAGTCAGCGACAGGGCAATTTACAGTAGTTAAAGTCATAGTGATTTTAATATTATTACCTTCATCAACTTTGATATTGTAAATTAATCCAAGATCATAAATATTAATTCCAAGTTCAGGATCTTTGATAGTAGATAGTTTTTTTATAATCTCATCAGTAGTTATTTTAACTGATGAATTGGTAGAGAATTCACCATACACAATCTCACCCTCACTGTTAGTTTTGGGCATAAAATCGGATAAGGTTTTGTCATCCATTATTGAAGGAGTTTGATTGTTTTTGATAAGGCGTCAATCAATATATCAATATCATTTGCGTCGTTATATATACCAAAGGAAACTCGGCAAGACCCCGGAATTTGTAGTTTTTTCATAAATGGTTGACAACAATGATGACCACCTCTGATCATAATTCCATACTGATCTAAAAAGGTTGAAATATCATTATAATTCTTATCTTTGACATTAAAACTTACTATCGAACTTGCATTGATATCCTCTTGATAACCATAAAATTCTATTTCATCCATAGATTTAAAATGATTAATCAAAGTTGATCTAAGTTTTTTTTCTTCCACAAAGTAATCTGAAAAATTCAAGCGGTTTAAATACTCAATAGCAGTATTCATTCCCGCTACTGCTTCAATTGGGGGTGTGCCTGCTTCAAATTTATTTGGAAGCATAGCATAAGAAAAACTATCAAGAGATACGTTATTAATCATCCCTCCTCCTAAGGAAGGTGGTTCAAGAGATTCTAATAACTTTTCTTTTCCAAACATAATTCCAATTCCTGAAGGTCCATATAGCTTATGGGAAGAGAAGGAGTAAAAATCACAACCTAAGTCTTGAACATCAATGTTTATGTGAGCAATTGATTGACATCCATCAACAGCAATTAAGATATCACTTGAGATGTTTTCTTTTATTTTTTTTATATCAATAATTTGACCTGTTACATTTGACATATGAGTAAGAGCTAAAAATTTAGTAGATTGATCACAAGCTTCTATTATGTCTTGTTCAATAACATTTCCATTTTCATTCACTCCCACGACTTCTATTACAAATTTAAATTTTTTAGCGATTTGAAGCCATGGTAGATAATTTGAATGGTGTTCGAGCTCAGTTATAACAATTTTATCACCTTCGTTGAGGATTTGAGGTAAGCACTGTGAAATTTTATTTATCGAGTCAGTGGCGCCTGCTGTAAAAATCACCTCATTTATTGAATTTGCATTTATAAAAGATCGAACATTTTCTCTAGCTCTTTCAAACATGTCTGTTGCTTTTATACTAAGAGTGTTCATTCCTCTATGAACATTTTCATAAGAATTCTGGTAAAATTCTGAAATTGAATTAATAACTTCTTGGGGTTTTTGAGTACTAGCAGCTGAGTCCAAATAAGTAATTGGATATTCGCGAACTTTATTTTTTAATATAGGGAAGTCAGATTTAAAGCTCATAATCTCGAGTCAAGTAGGCTATAAGAGTATTCTTTGATTTGAGTATTTTCAATAGCTTCAAGAGTTTCAACTAAAAAAGCTTTTTGCAGAATTTTAATAGCTTGTTCTTCATCAATTCCTCTGGATTTAAAGTAATAGACTTGGTCTTGATTTAATTTTGAGACAGTTGAGCCGTGGCTACATTTGACATCATCCGCATAAATTTCCAATTCTGGTTTGTTATTAGCTTTTGATTCATTGTCTAGTATTAGAGATCTACTCATTTGATATCCATCAGTCTTCTGAGCTATAGGGTCTACATAAATTTTTCCTTGAAAATTCGTAATAGCACCACTCTTTACAATTGATTTGAATACCTCCCTACTTTGTGAGGATGGTTTCATATGTTGGATAAATGAATAGTTGTCGTTAACGCCATAATTATGAATATTCAAACCGCACAGATCTAAAGAGCAATTTTCTTCTAATGAGGCAAAAAACTCATTTCTGGTATGAATGTTGTTTGATTGAAATGATATAAATTTTAAATTTGAGTTATTTTGTTGATTAATTTCAAAATATAAAAATGATTTAGAATTTGAAATATTGTAATGAATTATATTCAATTTAGCATTTTCTGATAAATTCAAAATAATAGATCTAGCAGAATCTTCGGAGAGATTACTATTAATAATCATAAGTGTCTTAGGTGAGTCACTAGCTTTTGAAAGATGGATATTTTCTTTGAATAATGAGAGGTCTAAACAAATAATCTCTTCTCGAAAAAGATCTAAATTAATTTTTTTTGAGGATCTTTCTAAAATAGAATTAACTCTAAAATAACTATCAGTGTTATTAAAATTCCACTTTTTTAGATCACTAAGCATGTCGATATCAGAGGTATCTGATAATTTTATATTTTTGATAGAGCTTATAGATGAAAAATCAGCTTTAAACTCTTTTAAACTTACATTTGAAGTAATGCTTTTATGTAATTGAGCATATTTATAGTTTTCAATTTTGAAATTTTCAAAAGGGTTATTTAGCAGAACTTTTTCTGCATAATCAGATATATCTTTAGACGGCATCATATCTAATTTTACGGCAGTGCTCATTAAGCTGTTTTTGAAATGTCCTCATAACCTTTTTCTTCTAATTCTAAAGCTAAGGAGAAGTCACCAGACTTAACTATTCTTCCGTCGGCTATAATATGAACAAAATCAGGTTTAATGTAGTTTAAAAGTCTTTGATAGTGAGTAATCACTAAAAATGAGTTCTGTTCACTTCTTAGTTTATTAACACCCTCTGACACTATGCGAAGGGCATCAATATCCAAACCTGAGTCAGTTTCATCTAAAATAGCCATATCAGGTTTTAAAATAGACATCTGTAAAATTTCTTGTTTTTTCTTTTCGCCTCCAGAGTAATTAACGTTCAGATCACGTTTTAGCATTTCAGAACCAATACCCAAGTCTTCAGCTTGAGATTTAATTAATTTAGCAAACTCAAGGGCATCAATTTCAGGCATCCCAAGAAATTTTCTTTTGGAGTTAATAGCAGTTTTTAAAAAGAATGATGTTTGAACTCCAGGTATCTCCATTGGATATTGAAAAGCTAAAAATAAACCAGCATTAGCTCTTTCATCAACTTCCAAGTCTAATAAATTTTTTCCATTATATTCAATAGTGCCTTCTTCAATCTCATACCCTTCTTTGCCTGAGAGAACATATGATAAAGTGCTTTTTCCCGAACCGTTTGGCCCCATTAACGCATGGACTTCACCTTTGTTAATTGAAAGGCTTAAACCTTTGATTATTTGTTTTCCTTCAATGGAAACATGAAGATTATTAATTTTTAACATTATCCAACACTTCCTTCTAAACTTATGGCTACTAATTTTTGCGCTTCAACCGCAAACTCCATTGGCAGATGTTGTAAGACTTCTTTACAAAATCCATTCACAATCAATCCGACTGCATCCTCACTATTTAAGCCTCTTTGCATACAATAAAAAAGTTGATCTTCATTGATTTTTGAAGTCGTAGCTTCGTGCTCAATAGTAGAGTCAGCATTACTTGATTCAATATATGGGACAGTATGAGCGCCACATTTATTACCAATAAGTAGAGAATCACATTGAGTGAAATTTCTTGAATTTGATGCGCGTGAATTAATACTCACTAAACCTCTGTAAGTATTTTGAGCCTTACCAGCTGAAATACCTTTTGAAATAATTTTAGAAGAAGTATTTTTTCCAATGTGGATCATTTTTGTGCCTGTATCTGCTTGTTGTTTATTATTAGTAATAGCAACAGAGTAAAACTCGCCTTTAGAATTGTCTCCTTGTAAAATGCAACTTGGGTACTTCCAAGTAATTGCTGAACCAGTTTCTACTTGAGTCCAAGAAATTTTTGAACTATGACCCCTACAAGCACCTCGTTTTGTTACAAAATTATATATACCGCCTTTACCTTCACTATCACCTGGATACCAATTTTGGACAGTTGAATATTTTATTTCAGCATTATCCAGAGCAACTAGTTCTACATTTGCAGCATGGAGTTGATTTTCATCTCTCATTGGAGCTGTGCAACCCTCAAGGTAGCTGACATAACTATTTTTATCAGCGATGATTAGAGTTCTCTCAAATTGTCCTGTATTAATGGCATTTATTCTAAAATAAGTAGATAGTTCAACTGGACATCGAACCCCTTCAGGAATGTAAACAAAAGAACCGTCAGTAAATACTGCAGAGTTAAGAGCAGCAAAAGAATGATCAGTAACTGGTATAACACTGCCGATATACTTCTTAACGATTTCAGGGTGTTCTTGAATAGCCTCTGAAATGGAGCAAAAAATTATACCAAGGTCATTGAGTTGCTTCTTGTAAGTCGTTGCAACTGAAACAGAATCGAATACTGCATCTACTGCAACGCCTGAAAGAATTTCTTGTTCTTTAAGAGGAATACCTAATTTTTCATAAGTTTTAAGAATTTCAGGATCTATTTCGTCGAGTGACTTAGGCTTGTCTTTTAGACTCTTTGGAGAGGAATAATAATAATAATCTTGGTAATTGATTTCTGGAATGTTTAACTTGGCCCAGTTTGGATTTGGGAGTTTGTTAAAAACTTTAAAGGCATTTAATCTCCATTCTAACATCCATTCAGGTTCATTTTTTTGGGCAGATATAAATCGGACAACCTCTTCGCTTAAACCTTTTGGTGCCTTGATTTCATCGAGGTTTGTAGAAAAGCCATATTTGTATTCACTGTTTCCAAGTGAATTCACTTGTTTAATTGTTTGTTCTGTAGCTGCCATAGATCACCGATATATAATTAAATTAAGGAAATATACAAGAAAATACGAAGAAATAAGGGTTTAGTTCAATTTTTGACTAATAATCCCTCCACCAAGCACCCTATCTTGATCATAAAGGACGCAGGCTTGCCCTTTTGTAATCGCTTCTGCTGGTTCGTCAAATTTGAAAGAGTATATTTGTGATTTTTTAATGAGTTTTCCTTTCATTGGCTCGGATAGAGATCTGATTTTAGCGCTACAAGATATTTGTAATTCAGGTTTACTAAAATCAAACTCTGGCATGATAAAGTTCATATTATCAAGAAGTAAAGAAGTGCCTAAGAGATCTTTTTTATCACCTACAACAATTTGATTGGTCTCTTTTAAAATATCAATGACATATAGAGGTTCGTTACTTGAAACCCCAATGCCTCTTCTTTGACCAACAGTGAAATTTTGTATACCTTCGTGATGAGATAAAACTTTCCCATGAAGATCGACAATTTCACCTTTTTTTTTATGAGATTTTAAAAATTTTTTATAATCCCCATCTGGAATAAAACAAATATCCTGACTATCTTTTTTGTTAAAGACAACTAATCCAATTTCTTCAGCAATTTTTCGCGTCTGCTCTTTGGGAATATCACCTAATGGAAATCGTAAATAGTCTAGTTGATCTTGGGTCATAGAGAATAAGAAATAACTTTGATCTTTAGATTTATCTTCAGCTCGATACATAAGCGCATTTTCAGTTTTACCTTTTCTTTTAATATAATGACCAGTGGCCATACAATCGGCATCAAGTTTTTTTGCAAATCCTAATAAATCTCTGAATTTAACAGTTTCATTACATTTAACACATGGGATTGGTGTTTCTCCATTTTCATATGATTGAATAAAGTAATCAATCACATCTTCTTTAAATGTTTTCTCATAATTAAAAACATAATGAGGTATATCTAATTTTTGAGCCACTCTTCTGGCGTCATATATATCAATACCAGAACAACAAGATCCTTTCTTAGCTGAACTGTTAGATGAGTATAATTGCAAAGTAATTCCAATGACGTTGTAACCTTCTTTTTTTAAAAGACCTGCAGTCACAGAACTATCGACGCCTCCAGACATGGCGACCACAACAGTAGTTTCAGATGGATCTTTATTAAATCCTAATGAGTTCATTATTACCTTGCTTTTTTAACTAAAATTAATTTAAAATCTCGGCTTTAATTATGCCAGAAGTATTTATACAAGGTGGTGAAGGTAAACTTCAAGCAAAATACTCACCAAGTGAGGAAGAAAAACCTAATATAGCCATTGTACTACATCCAAACCCTAAACACGGAGGAACTATGGACTCCAAAGTGAACTATGCTGCCTTCAAAGTTATGAAAGAGGCTGGTTTTTCTACTCTTAGAATAAATTTCAGAGGAGTGGGCAAAAGTGATGGAGCTTTTACCGAGGGTGAAGGAGAATTAAACGATGCAAGTGTTTCTCTTGATTGGCTACAAAAGAAAAATGAAGATTTCAGATCCTGTTGGATAGTTGGTTTTTCTTTTGGTGCATGGATAGGATTTCAAACTCTTATGAGAAGACCTGAAGTTGATGGTTTAATATTAATAGCTCCACCTGTTAACTTATATGATTTTAATTTTTTATCACCCTGTCCTATCAAAACAATGATTATTAGAGCAGAGCAAGATGAAATTGTAAAAAAAGATAGTTTAAAAGAATTTTTTGAAACCTTTAAAAAACAAAAAAATGCAGAGGTTTCTTTGGAAACAATCTCTAAAGCTAATCATTTATTTGAAGGTAAGTTAGATCCATTGATGGGAACTATGTCTAAATATATTAAAAAGCATAAGCTTTAACATCTCTCACCTAAATACACTTCTCTTTTAATTCCTGTAGTTGATGTAAAGGTTGATTTCTTTTTATTTAAAAAACGAATTGAGAGTAATGCCATTCCTTGAGACTCAATATAATCTCCATCTAGACCATATTCATCAATTGAATGGACATCTTTAAAGTGTTGTCTAAATAATTTTTGTAAAGTTAGGTTTTTTCTCCCACCTCCACATAGTATAATCGTTGGATCAGTATCAAAAATTAATTTATCAATTGATAAAGGAATAATTTTTAAGAGACTATTAATAATATTTTCAGTTTTATCCATAGCTTGTAATTGTTCTATATATTTATGGAAATAATTTCTATCAAGTGTTTTAGGAAGATTTCGTGAAAAAAATGGATCACTTAAAATAAGATCAATAATAGATTCATTTACTAAACCTTGGCCTGAGATATAACCATCTTCATCCATCTCAAAGTTAAATTTTTTTTTAATCAAATCATTAACAAGTGCGTTCCCAAATGAAGTGTCGCCAGCAAATATTCCTTCCTGGTTGATAATGGTAATATTTGTCACCCCTCCAATATTTACAAAGACAGAATTTTTATTATTAAGTTTTTGATGAATGAGTTGGTGATATATAGGAATAATAGGTGCTCCAAATCCTCCATTTAAAAGATCGTTTTTTCTAAAATTACAAATGACTGGAATTGAGTTATTAAGATTTAATTTTTTATCAAACAACTGGATGGAAATTTTTGTTTTATCATCGTGAAAAAGCGTTTGTCCATGAATTCCAATGACATTAACTTCATATTTTTTATTTGAGTCTATAAATTGTTGGATAGTCCTAGAGTATTCTATAGACAACTGAGAGGCGATTTTAGGATCAGTTAAATAGCCTCTTTGGATAACTTGATGAAGGTTATTTTTTAACTCTTTAGAGTATGGATGAAAATAATTCATAATCTCTTCTGAGTAAGTCTCACCGTCGGACCGAATTAAACTAAGGTCTATTCCATCTAATGATGTTCCAGACATACAACCAAGAGCAATATAATCCATTTGATATCTAAAAAATTATGCTAAATATAATATGTGTTTGATTATATACAGTTATTTAAAGATAGACATCTTTTCAATCAATGCACAAATGAAAAAGAATTAAACGAACTTTTAAATAAAAAGAAAATTACATTCTATATTGGTTTTGATGCTACAGCTGATGCTCTTCATGCAGGTAGTTTAGTTCAATTAAGAGCCATCAAAACTCTTATTAAACACGGGCATAAAGCTATAGTATTACTAGGTGGTGGAACTACTAAAATTGGTGATCCGTCAGGTAAAGATAGTGCTAGAAAAATTTTAACCTATGATGAAATTCAAAATAATATTGATAATTTTAAAAGAATATTTGAACACTATTTTAGAGATCACAAGGAAAGTATAACGTTTATAAACAATGATGATTGGTTAAGTAATTTAAATTACATTGAATTGCTTAGAGATGTAGGTAGCCATTTATCAATTAATAGAATGTTAACCTTTGAGAGCGTTAAAGAGAGATTAAAAAGAGAACAATCTCTCTCTTTTTTAGAATTTAATTACATGGTTCTACAAAGCTATGATTTCCTCCATTTGAACTTGCATCATCAATGTGACTTGCAAATTGGTGGTTCTGACCAATGGGGAAATATTGTTTTAGGTATGGAAATTATATCTAAGATAAATAAGAAAGATGCACATGGCTTAACAACACCTCTTTTGACCACC
>Ga0208130_1001654_pt1 | contig 10663 bp, 6 predicted proteins | sample ETNtaG_31_FD_185771 | JGI IMG/M metagenome (GOLD analysis project Ga0208130, IMG submission 185771) | Marine microbial and viral communities from oxygen minimum zone, Eastern Pacific Ocean - ETNP201310SV78 (SPAdes) (version 2) | ecosystem: Environmental > Aquatic > Marine > Oceanic ...
AAACACCAAATCCAGGATCATTCAACGATAGAGAAATGCGTTTGCGTTCTTCATCCACTTCCAAAACCCAGGCGTCGACCTTTTGGCCAACGGTACAAACTTCAAGAGGATCCTTTATGTATTTTTTTGAAAGTCTTGAAATATGGACCAGTCCGTCTTGATGTACACCGATATCGATGAAAGCTCCAAAATGGGTGACATTGGTGATCACTCCAGGAAGTTTCATTCCTTTTTCAAGATCGGCAATTTCACTGACTGAATCATCAAACTGAACGGTCTCATGATCTTTTCGCGGATCTCGTCCTGGCTTATGTAATTCGTCGATGATGTCTTTCAGGGTGAAAGATCCAATGCCCTGCTCTTCATAACGTTTTACATCAATCAGTTTTAACTTTTCCTCGTTGCCGACCATTTCCTTGAGAGGCAGTTCAAGATGCTCTGCCATCTGTTCGACCAGGGTGTAGTTTTCAGGATGGACCGCAGATTGGTCGAGGGGATTTTCACTTTCCATCACCCGAAGGAATCCTGCTGATTGTTCAAAGGTCCTTTTGCCCATTCCTTTGACATTTAAAAGATCATTACGGGTAGAGTAAGCTCCATTCAAGTTTCTGTGCTGGACAATGTTACGGGCCAGACCAGGACTGATTCCTGATACGTGTTCCAGAAGTTGAAAAGAGGCACGGTTGAGATCGACTCCGACATAATTCACACAGGATTCAACGGTGCGCTCCAAAGACTGTTTCAGGCGATTCTGATTGACGTCATGCTGATACTGTCCAACGCCAATCGATTTGGGTTCAATTTTCACTAATTCTGCAAGAGGGTCCTGGTATCGTCTTGCGATAGAAACGGCACCTCGAACGGTGAGGTCAAGATCTGGAAATTCTTCTCTTGCCGTTTTGGAGGCAGAGTAGACCGATGCGCCGGATTCATTGACCACGAGAGTCTCAAGCTCATGGTTTTCATCTTTAATCCAATCCCGAATGAAGCGGAAGACTTCTCGGGAAGCAGTCCCATTTCCGATGGCAACGATATCGACCTTGTGCTCTTTGAGCACGGCATTCAGTTCTTTTCGTGCTTCTTCAACCTGATTTTTTGGAGGAACCGGGTATATCACTCCATGCTTGACAAACCGTCCGGTGTGGTTGACCAGTACCCATTTGGTTCCTGTGCGAAAGGCAGGGTCCAGACCTAGCACATTGCGTGCTCCTCCGGGAGGTTGGAGCATCAACTGCCGCAGGTTTTTGCTGAACATATCAATCGATGAAGTGTCGGCCTGAATTTTCAGGTCTACCCGAATATCGGTTTCAATGGTTCCGGAAAGCAATCTTTTGTAGGACTCATCGAAGATTTCCAGCAATAGATCCCTGAGTTCCGGACTTCGTCCTTTCATCCAGTGTTTACTGATCAGAGAAATCACCGCTGCTTCTGCAACTTTTACCTGGATTTTCAGTACCTGGTCTTTCTCTCCCCGGCGCATTGCCAGCACCCGGTGTGGAGGAATGCGGGAAAGTTTTTCTTCGTAGGCATAATACATTTCGAATTTGGAGGATTTTCCTTCAAATTCAGGTTTTACCGTGGAAACAAGACTTCCTTCTCGAGAAGTTAAATCTCTTAAATCTTTTCTCAATTCCGCATCTTCAGAAATTCTTTCCGCAAGGATGTCTTTTGCTCCCTGAAGTGCCTTCTGTTCTTCGATTTTTTCTTCACGTGATTGGTTGAATTCAACGATCCATTCATTTAAAATTTCCTGTTTGCTATCCTGTTTAAGGATGAGTTCAGAGAGAGGTTCCAGTCCGAGTTCCCTTGCGATTGTGGCTCTTGTTCTGCGTTTGGGTTTATAGGGGAGATAGAGGTCTTCCAGAATCTGTTTTGATTCTGCATCGAGTATCGCTTTTTCCAGTTCCGGTGTCAGTTTTTCCTGCTCTCGAATGCTGTTAAGTATGACATTTCTTCGCTCTTCAAGATCACTGAGGTATTGATACCGATCTTGAATCTGACCAATTTGAACCTCATCCAAGCCGCCGGTGGCTTCTTTTCTGTAACGGGCTATGAAGGGGATCGTATTATCGCTGAGGAGTAAATCCAAGGTTCCCTGAATTCTGTTGGCGGGAAGCCCTAGTTCTTTGGCAAGCTTCGGGGAAAATTGTTGTATAAGCGATGGTTTTTCTTCTGCTTCTCCTGAGTTGGAATCGGTCATGAATTTAGAAAGGAAAATGTAGTTGAATCAATGCTTTCGTAGGAACAAAACACTAAATGCTAACCAGTGGAAGGTGTATTTGCAAATATCAGCGAAGATTAAGGTAGACGGGAACTCATGAGCTTTTCCAAAAGCCAAAGGATATGAGTCAAAAACAGTCAAATTTCGGTCTGAATTTGACCCGTAATAACCTTGACAAAAATTCAAAACAATGGGATAAATGAGATTTAAATTCTCACTGTGTGAGACTAGTTAGAATTTTTGATACAAATTATAAAGGATAATTTCAATGAAAATGACAACAGAAGAGGCTTTTGTAAAAGTCCTTCAAAGGCAAGGTATTGAGCACGCTTTCGGCATTATAGGATCAGCCTTCATGCCCATTTCGCACTATTTCCCTGAGGCAGGAATTACATTCTGGGATGTAGGTCATGAATGTAACGGAGGATACATGGCTGACGGTTTTACCCGTTCGACAGGAAAGATGGCCATGATCATTGCCCAGAATGGTCCGGGTATCACGAATTTTGTCACCTGCGTTAAGACAGCGTATTGGAACCACACACCGATGTTGTTGGTTACCCCGCAAGCCGCCAACAAAACCATTGGACAAGGCGGGTTCCAGGAAGTGGAACAGATGGCGGTTTTCAAAGACATGGTTGGTTATCAGGAAGAAGTCAGAGATCCTTCGAGAACAGCAGAAGTCTTAAACCGTGTCATCACCAAAGCGAGGAGGCTTTCTGCACCAGCACAGATCAATATTCCTCGGGATTTCTGGACGCAGGTGATTGATGTGGAAATTCCTGAAGCAATTGATTTCGAAGTTCCGAGTGGTGGAAGCGATGCCATTGACGAAGCAGCCAAACTGCTTTCTGATGCCAAATTCCCAGTGATTCTAAACGGTGCAGGGGTTATTTTGGGAGGAGCAATTGAGGCTTCCAAAAAGCTTGCAGAAAAACTCGATGCACCGGTTTGCTGTAATTACCAACACAATGATGCCTTTCCAGGATCCCATCCGCTTTATGCAGGTCCTCTTGGTTACAATGGATCAAAAGCGGGGATGGAATTGATCAGCAAGGCTGATGTGGTACTGGCTCTGGGAACACGTCTAAATCCTTTTTCGACGCTTCCGGGCTATGGATTGGATTATTGGCCAAAAAATGCAAAACTGATTCAGGTAGATATGAATGCAGAGCGTATTGGTCTGACCAAGCCTGTTGCAGTTGGTATTGCTGGAGATGCGAAAAAAACTGCAGAAGGAATTCTTGAAAAACTCACTCCTGAAGCAGGAAACCAAGGTCGGCAGGAGAGACGAGATCTGATTGCAGAACTAAAAGCCACCTGGTCGGAAACTCTGGCTGCTATGGATCACGAAGACGATGATCCTGGAACCAGTTGGAACTTAAGGGCCCGTGAAAAACAGCCTTCTTACATGTCTCCGCGAATGGGATGGCGTGCGATCATTGAGTCTCTTCCAAAAGAAGCGATCATTTCCTCGGACATCGGTAACAACTGTGCCATCGGGAACGCCTACCCGACTTTTGAATCTGGGAGGAAATACCTGGCGCCCGGTCTTTTCGGTCCATGCGGATACGGATTCCCGTCGATCATCGGGGCAAAGATTGGAAATCCTGACACTCCAGTTGTGGGCTTTGCAGGAGATGGAGCCTTCGGAATTTCGATGAATGAAATGACGGCAGTGGGCAGGGAAGATTGGCCTGCGATCACCATGATCATTTTCCGGAATTATCAATGGGGTGCCGAAAAACGGAACACAACCCTCTGGTATTCTGATAACTTTGTAGGAACAGAACTGGATCTCCAGGTATCATATGCGGATATTGCCAAAGCCTGCGGCGTTAAGGGGGTTCAGGCAAAAAGCATGGATGAGTTGACTCAAGTCCTGGAAAAGGCGGTTCAGGAGCAAATGAATGATGGGGTTACAACCTTTATTGAAGTCATTCTCAATCAGGAGCTTGGAGAACCTTTCAGAAGAGATGCCATGAAAACACCGGTTAGCGTAGCTGGTATCCAAAGAGAAGACATGCGTCCACAAGTTTGAATATTAACACTCGAATTAGGTTTGATTATGCAAAATACAGAAATCAACACTCCGGATGCACTCTGGCGTCCTATGACTCAGCATCAGGTGATGCGAGGCAAAGACGCTCCAAGCAGGATCGTCCGGGCTGAAGGGTGCTTCCTTTATGATGATCAGGGCAAAAAACATCTGGATGGATTAGCAGGATTATGGTGCGTGAATGTCGGTTATGGTCGACAGGAATTGGCGGATGTGGCACGAGATCAGATGGGAGAACTTTGCTATGCAGCACCGGTTTTGACAACTGGACCGGCGGTGGAGTTGGCAGACAAACTCCAGACCCTGATGGGCTTTGAAAAAGGACATACCTATTTTACCAGCAGTGGATCCGAAGCGAATGAGACCGCATTTAAAATTGCGAGGCAGTTCCATCTTCAGACGGGGAATCCACGAAAATATAAAATCATTGCACGTCATCGAGCTTACCATGGCAATACCATGGCAACGATGACTGCGACCGGACAGGCCGAGAGAAAAATCGGATATGATCCAATGGCAGCAGGATTCCTCCATGTACCACCACCCTATCCCTACCGTGCTCATGCAAAATTCACTGCAGAAGAGCATGGTGAGGAATGTGCGAAGTTCCTTGAGGATACGATCAATTATGAAGGTGCTGAAACGGTGGCTGCTTTTATCATGGAACCGATGATTTCAGGGGGAGGTGTTCTGGTCCCTCCTGATAATTACCTTCCAAGGGTGCGTGAGGTTTGTGATAAACATGGGGTACTGCTGATTCTGGACGAAGTGGTTTCTGGATTTGGACGGACCGGCCAATTCTTTGGTCATCTGCACTGGGGGGTGAAGCCGGATATCATCACGTTTGCCAAGGGTATTTCCAGCGGCTACCTCCCATTGGCAGCAACGGTGGTTCGGGAGAATATTTTCGAGGCATTTTATGGAGAACCTGGAACCCTGAGACACTTCCGGCAGATCAACACATATGGCGGTCATCCTGTTGCCTGTGCCGTTGGATTGAAAAATATTGAAATCATCGAACGGGAGTCTCTTACTGAGAATGCACGATCCGTAGGCAGTTACCTTCAAAGCAAACTCGAAGGTCTCTTGACTCATCCTTATGTCGGGGATGTCAGAGGGCGTGGTTTATTGCTTGGAGTAGAACTTGTCAAGGATAAGGAAAGCAAAGAGCCGATGCCTGCGGACGAGGCCAACGCGATTGTTCAGCATTGTGCAAAGAACGGAGTGATGATCGGACGTAACGGTAATACCATACCGGGACTTTGCAACGTCCTTATTTTTGCGCCACCCCTTGTTTTACAAAATTCAGAAGCAGATATGATTTTCGATGCTCTGAGCAACGCTCTTCAGCAGGCGCTCAACTAACAACTTTGAATCCTGGATTATGATTCAGGATTCTTCATTCATATTGAGAAAGGTAAAATGATTATTGGTGTTCCTAAAGAAATTAAGGAAATGGAAAACCGCGTTGGAGCTACTCCTGCCGGAGTCAATGAGTTGACCCGAAATGGGAATCAAGTGCTTGTTGAAGCAGGAGCCGGAGCTGGAAGCGGTTTTGCCGATGAGGCTTACCGTGATGCCGGCGCAACCATTACCGACAATGTGCGAGAGGTATGGGGTGCTGAAATGGTTTATAAGGTGAAAGAACCGCTTGAAGATGAATACGGATACTTCCGAAGCGACTTGATGCTGTTCACCTACCTCCATCTGGCAGCAGAGGGTCCTTTGACCAAAGCTCTTGTTGATAACAAGGTTAACAGTGTCGCTTATGAGACGGTGCAATTGGAAGACGGAAGCCTTCCCCTCCTGACTCCGATGAGTGAAGTCGCAGGCCGAATGGCGGTTCAGGTTGGAGCACGTTTTTTGGAGAAGCCTCAAGGTGGACAAGGGGTACTACTCGGTGGCGTTCCCGGGGTACATCCAGCGATGGTGGTTATCATCGGTGGTGGAGTCGTCGGTATCAATTCAGCAAAGATGGCAGTTGGCATGGGTGCCAGAGTAACCATCCTGGATGTCAGCGCGGAACGTATGCGATATCTTGACGATGTCTTCAATGGACGCGTTGAGTTGATCATGTCCAATAGTTACAACATTGCCGAAGCAGTAGAATCTGCTGATTTGTTGATTGGGGGTGTGCTGATTCCTGGTGCAAAAGCGCCTCATTTGGTTACTGAAGCAATGGTGAAAACAATGAAGCCCGGATCGGTGATCGTTGACGTGGCGATTGACCAAGGTGGGTGTATTGAAACCATCGATCACGTGACCTATCACAGCGATCCTGTTTACGAAAGGCATGGGGTTGTTCATTATTCGGTTGGAAACATGCCGGGAGCAGTCGCTCGAACATCGACCCTTGCACTGACCAATGTCACTATGCCATATGCACTTGCTTTGGCAGGCAAAGGCTTCGTGGATGCCTGTCGTGATGACAAGGCCCTCGGACTTGGAGTGAATACCATGGATGGCAATGTGACTTGTGAAGGAGTAGCCAGTTCACTTGGGTATTCTTATGTTCCTTTTGATAATCTGATCTGATTATTCGGGAGGAAGATTCATTCTTCCTCCTTCCTCCCAAATCCCTCTTACTCAATTTCCTTTTTTTGGGGGCTGGTTAATTCAGCTGCTTTCATTTAGGCTCATCAGAATTTTACCAGAACAAATCAACCACTCAGCAAATTCAATTCTTCAGGAGCATCATTTGTCCAGCGTCGAGCAGTTGATCGAAAAAGCAAGAATCGCCCAGCAGGTCTATGAGAACTATGATCAGGGGGCTGTCGATGAAGTCGTGACGGCGGTTGCCTGGGCTTTGATTGAACCTGGCCGAAATCGAGAACTGTCACAAATGGCAGTGGAAACGACGGGTCTGGGGAAAATCGAGGATAAAATTCTCAAGAATGAAAGAAAAACTCTAGGGTTATTGAGGGATCTTCGCGGTGCAAAGTCGGTGGGGGTAATTTCCGAAGATGAGGAATTGGGGATTACTGAAATTGCAAGGCCGGTGGGTGTGGTTGCAGCGGTCACTCCTTCGACAAACCCGGTAGCAACTCCAACCAACAATACCCTGAACGCTTTGAAGGGGAGAAATGCGATCATGATTGCCCCTTCTCCTGCCGGAGAGAAAGTATGTTCCCGTTTACTTCAATACTTTCATGAAGAATTACGAAGAATTGGAGCCCCTGTTGATTTGATTCAGCAGTTACCTTCACCGGTGGATAAGATCCGGACCTTAGAATTGATGAAACTTGCCGATTGGCTGATAGTCACCGGATCTCAATCCAACGTCCGTGCTGCTTATTCTTCGGGAACACCTGCCATTGGTGTGGGTGCAGGGAACGTTACAGTCATCGTTGATGAAACCGCTGATCTGGATGCGGCGGCTTTCAAGATCATGAAATCCAAAACCTTCGATTATGCGACCAGTTGTTCTTCTGAAAATGCCTTGGTACTGGTTGATGAAATTTACAATACCTTTTTGGAGAAACTTGGTGATTGTGGTGGAAGGTTACTGGATGAACAGGAAAAACAAACGCTTCAGGATTCACTTTGGGTTAATGGCAAACTCAACCGTCAAATGCTTGCCAGAGATGCAGAGATTCTTTGCAAGATGGCGTATATAAAAAGTAATGATTCCACTGAGACCAAGTTCCTCATGGTTGAAGAATCAGGGATAGGACCTGACTATCCTTTCTCTGGAGAGAAACTCAGTCCGGTTCTGTCCGTTTATCGGGCTTCAGATTTTGAGGAAGCCCAACAAACAGCATTAAACATTTTGAATCATCAGGGAAAAGGACATTCGATAGGTTTGCACTCTTCCTTGGAAGAACGTGCCTTGAAATTGGGGTTGGAGCTACCTGTCTGTCGAGTCATTGTCAATCAAGCACATTGTTTTGCGACAGGAGGAGGTTTTGAAAATGGACTCCCCTTTTCTCTCTCCATGGGATGTGGAAGTTGGGGTGAGAACAGCATCGATGACAACCTGAATTACCGGCATTTTCTCAACATCACCCGTATTGCGAGACCAATTGCATCCAGAGAAGTGACGGTGGAAGAAATGTTTACGGAATACCGGTCCCGTTATGGTCTCTGATTCAGGAAGAGTTCCGGTCTTCCTTAAAAACAGGGAAAAGCTGCTTAAACTGTCCGTCAGAGACTTGATTGACTTAAGGGCAAAAGAAATCCCTGATCTTCCTTTTTTTCTCACCCCAGCAAACCCTTTTCCTATCAATTTTCAACAACTGAAGGATCATTGTTCAAGAATTAGTGGAGGATTTGAGGCTTTGGGCGTAGAAGAATGTCAGACCGTGGCAACGATGATGCCCAATGGTCTTGCTTCGACTCTCCTCAACCTCTCGATTTTTTACAAAGGAAAAATCTTGTGTCCGCTCAACCTGGCAGCAGGAGACATGCAACTTTCCTATGTTCTGGAACATTCGGAAAGCCGGTTGTTGCTGGTAGCATCAGAACTTCGTGCGCGGGCGGAAGCCATCCTCAAGGCCCTTCCCAATCCTCCGGAAATGGTCGAGATCCCAGCAGATGAAATCCCTTTTGAAAATGCTGGAAACCAATGGGAAAGTGAAAATCAAACGGATGCATCGGATACCGGCCTTTTGATGTACACTTCAGGCACTACCGGAAAGCCTAAGGGGGTGATGCTGTCTCATCGGAATTTGATTTCCGGAGGTCTCAACGCCATGGAATCGCATGATTTAAAGCCTGAGGATCGAGCCTTGTGTGTCCTGCCTCTTTATCATATCAACGGTTTGATCAACACCATGATGGGACCTTTGGTCAGTGGAAGCAGTGTCTTCATGCCGCCAAAATTTAAGACTTCAGAGTTTTGGGGCTGGATTCTCGAGCATCGTTGTACCTGGTTCAGCGTTGTACCGACTCTTCTTTCAGCACTGTTGCATAAAACAGAACTTTCAGGGGAGCAAAAGGAAGTGATGAAGGAATACTTCCGGTTTGGACGTTCCGCCTCAGCACCCTTGGCTCCTGAAATACACATCCAGTTTGAACAAAAATACGGGGTTCCCATCATCGAAACCATGGGGCTCACTGAAACGAGTTCTCCGATCCTTTCCAATCCATTGCCTCCTGGAAAAATGAAATACGGATCTCCCGGAATCGCCTGGGGAAATGAGGTTCGGATTGTTGATAAACAACTCAACACGTTGAAGGCGGATCAAGAAGGGGAAATCGCAGTCAGAGGTTCAAATGTCATGAAAGGCTATTTCAAAAATTCGGAGGCTACTGAAGAAACCCTGGTGGATGGTTGGTTGCTGACTGGGGATTTGGGAACGATGGATGCGGATGGTTATGTTTTTGTAAAGGGGAGGACCAAGGAATTAATCATCAAAGGCGGTGAAAACATTGCTCCCAGAGAAATAGATGAAGCCCTTTATGAACATCCCGATGTCGTGGACGCAGCGGCTTTTGCGGTTGAAGAACCCCATTACGGCCAGGAAGTCGAAGCCTGTGTCTCCCTGACCACGCATTCCAGTTGTAATTCAGAAGAACTGAAAGAATTCTGCAGACCGCGATTGGGAGATTTTAAGACTCCCAGAAAAATTCATATTCTCGAGGAACTTCCAAAAGGGCCGTCAGGTAAAATCCAAAGACTCCGTTTGGCAGAGATGACCCGTTCTTTATCCTGAGTTGTCATTGACCAAACCATTAAGAATATTAGGGGCATGGAACTTGAAGCTTTGATGTTTAGAACAGAAAAACAAAGTAAAAGCTTTCAATGTTTCAAAAAATTTTTGTCACAATGGCAGTTGGAGGGTTTCTCATATCCTCAGTTTATGGTTCAGATACCTGGCCTGAGAAATATGTCCGCAATACGAATAATAAAATCTGGAACCTAATCCAGAAGCGCTGCAGCACAGCGTTGTGCAAGGATCATCTCAACAAACTTCGAACCGAACGACTTCAATCGGCGGGGAAGGTTTCCGGAGGATGCAAAAATATCTATCCTCCTCCGAGAACCTATGAGGAGCGTATACGACTTTGTGGAAACGCAGAGAGCGGGACCGTGCTTGGACGCAGTAATTCCTCACCCTCACAAAAAAATTATGATCATGTGAGTGGCGGGCAGAAGAGCCATTACAATGAACCCGCATTGGTGGAAAAAAACTGACGAGTACGATCTTTTGCCAGTCCTAAAGGAATGAAAGCAAAGGACTTGGAGCTTGACTGTCTGATGCATAACATTTGAAATGTTTCTATCGGAGCGTGGCGCAGTCTGGTAGCGCACACGGCTGGGGGCCGTGCGGTCGCTGGTTCGAATCCAGTCGCTCCGACCATTCCTCTTCTATCTCCAGAAAAAATCACTTTCTAATGCTATTCAACCAAGGTTGCTTTTCCTGGTCATTGTCTCATTCTTC
>Ga0208130_1001656_pt1 | contig 10657 bp, 12 predicted proteins | sample ETNtaG_31_FD_185771 | JGI IMG/M metagenome (GOLD analysis project Ga0208130, IMG submission 185771) | Marine microbial and viral communities from oxygen minimum zone, Eastern Pacific Ocean - ETNP201310SV78 (SPAdes) (version 2) | ecosystem: Environmental > Aquatic > Marine > Oceanic ...
CAGGGAATATATTTTGATCACAAAGCAGAAACTCCTGGATTAGGAGCAAATATTAAACAAAGATTTTTTATGGATGATTTCATTGGTGAGGCTTTGTTAGATTCAAACGGTAATTTTAAGGGTGTAAATGTTTCAAAAACAAACCTAGATCCAAAAAATGTAGACAAATATGATAATGAAGTTGACGCTATTGCAGGTTCGACAATAACTGGTGATGGTGTTACTGCTATGATCAGAAGTGATTTAAGCTTATATCAATCATATTTTAATAATATTAAAAATAACTAAATGGGACTTTTATCTAAGAAAGACACTAAGCTTATAACAGATCCATTATCTGACAATAACCCTATAACTGTTCAGGTTTTAGGAATATGTTCAGCCCTTGCAATTACTGCAGAGTTAGAAGCATCTGTTGTTATGTCTGTTTCGGTTTTATTTGTAATGGGAGTTGGAAATGTAGTTATTTCAATGATCAGAAATATTGTGCCTTCTAAAATCAGGATAATTGTTCAATTAACCGTTATTGCAACCCTTGTAATAATTGTTGATTTAGTTCTCAAAGCTTTTGCGTATGAGTTAAGTAAAACCTTGTCAGTATTTATTGGTCTAATCATTACCAATTGTATCATTATGGGAAGATTTGAGGCATTTGCTTTGGGCAATGGCCTTTGGAGATCTTTTTTAGATGGTATTGGTAATGCTTTTGGATATGCAGTTATACTTATTATCGTAGGGTTTTTCAGAGAATTATTAGGTTCGGGAACGTTATGGGGAATTCCTGTTTTAGGGGATCCGATTGATAAAACTGGATTGTATGCTTTTGGATATGAAAATAACGGATTTATGTTGTTGTCTCCAATGGCACTAATTGTTGTTGGAATTATAATATGGGTTCAACGTGCTAGAAGTAAACATTTAATCGAAGAATAAATGGAACATATAGAATTATTTTTTAAATCAGTATTCATAGACAACATGGTATTTGCAACATTTTTAGGAATGTGCTCATATTTAGCTGTTTCAAAAAAAGTTTCTACTGCCATTGGATTAGGAGCAGCAGTTACCTTTGTACTGGCTATTACCGTTCCATTAAACTGGCTTCTTGATCAATATATTCTTCAAGATGGCGCACTGGTTTGGTTGCACCCAAGTTTAATAGATTACAACCTAAGTTTTCTTTCTTTTATATTATTTATTGCTACCATCGCGACAATGGTGCAATTAGTTGAGATTATCGTAGAAAAATTCTCTCCTTCTTTGTATAATTCTTTAGGGATATTTTTACCCTTGATTGCTGTTAACTGTGCAATTCTTGGAGGCTCTCTTTTTATGCAATCAAGAGAGATAGAAACAATTCAATTGGCAACTACATATGGTGTTGGATCTGGTTTTGGTTTTTTTCTTGCAATATTAGCTATTGCTGCCATTAGAGAAAAAATTAGATATTCATCAATCCCTGGACCCTTAAGAGGACTTGGAATTACATTTATCATAACTGGCTTAATGGCCATTGGCTTTATGAGTTTTGGTGGAATGTTAACTGGAGGTGATGAAGCCCCATCAAATCTTGAAAATGAAAAGGAAGAAATTTCAAAAAATATTAAAATTGAGGACAATGATAATATTGTTTACAGCAACATTGATTTAAATTAATTATGATTTTAGCTACATCCATAACTCAGTCTATTTTATTAGTTGTAGGAATTCTACTAGTAGTTTCTTTGTTATTAATTCTTTTACTACTCTTTGTCAAGGAAAAACTAGCTCCTTCAGGTCCTGTTAAAATTAAAATTAATGGAGAAAAAGAAATTGAGGTTGCATCTGGTGATACTCTTCTTACAACTTTAAGTGCTCAAAAAATATTTTTGCCTTCTGCTTGTGGTGGAGGTGGTACCTGTATTCAATGTGAATGTCATGTTAATTCAGGTGGCGGTGAGGCCTTGCCAACAGAAACTCCCCATTTTACCAGAAAAGAATTAAAGTCTGGTGCGAGACTGGCTTGTCAGGTTAAAGTAAAGCAAGACATGGATATTAGCATACCTGAGGAGGTATTTGGAATTAAAAAATGGGAGGCAACGGTTGTAAGTAATTATAATGTAGCATCCTTTATAAAGGAGTTTGTAGTAAAAATTCCTGAAGACATGGATTATAAAGCTGGTGGATATATTCAAATTGATATCCCTGAAACTGAAGTTAATTTTAAGGATATGGATATCACAGCTCATCCAGAAGAACACGATTCAGCGGATAAGTTTAACTCTGAATGGGATAAATTTAATATCTGGCCACTAGTTATGAAAAACCCAGAAACGGTTGAAAGAGCTTATTCTATGGCATCATACCCTGCCGAGGGAAGAGAAATAATGTTAAATGTAAGAATAGCTACTCCACCATGGGACAGAGAAAAAAATAATTGGATGGATATAAATCCAGGAATTGCTTCATCATATATATTTTCTCGAAAACCAGGGGATAAAGTAACTATTTCAGGACCTTATGGAGAGTTTTTTATAAACGAATCTGACGCAGAAATGTTATATGTTGGAGGTGGAGCAGGAATGGCACCTATGAGATCTCATTTGTATCATTTATTCAGAACTTTACAGACTGGAAGAAAAATTACCTTTTGGTATGGGGGAAGATCCAGAAAAGAGTTATTTTATTTAGACCATTTTTATAAGTTAGAAAAAGACTTTTCAAATTTTAAATTTTATGTTGCCTTATCGGATCCATTGCCTGAAGATAATTGGAAAGTTAAAGAAGATTTAGATTCTGATGGTGATGGTTTTTTAGGATTTATACATAATTGTGTTATTGATAATTATTTGAAATTCCATGAGTCTCCAGAAGACATTGAATTATATTTTTGTGGTCCACCATTAATGAATCAGGCTGTCCAAAAAATGGGGGAAGACTTTGGTATTCCGGATGAAAATATCCGTTTTGATGATTTTGGGGGATAAACTTGTAACTTAAATTTATTTCAATCTTTTTCATGAAAAATTATTTAATTCTTGTTTTTATTACTTTTTTTTCTTGTAGTGAATTAAAAAAAACTTCTCTGTCAGGGCTTATTTTTGGCACCTCATATAACATCCAATTTTACAGTTCTGGAAATTCAAATTATTCTAATGAGATTGTTGATATTTTTAAAGAAATTGACATGTCAATGTCCACCTACAAGAAAACCTCAATAATTTCTAGAGTGAACAATAATAATTCTGTTCAACTTGATGATCATTTTAAAAATGTTTTCAGTTTTTCAAAAAAAATATATGAGATAACTGGTGGTAGATTTGACCCTTCTATTGGTTTACTTGTTAATTATTGGGGATTTGGTCCAGAAAAATATATTCCTGATTCAAAAATAAACCCTAATGATCAATTCACTTATTTGTTATCAAAAACAGGATTTAACAGATTTGAAATTATTGACAATAAACTTAGTAGACCCATGGATTCATATATTGATTTTAATGCCATTGCCAAAGGCTATGCAGTAGATGAAGTCGCTAAATTTTTAAAAAATAAACAAATCGATAATTTTCTGGTTGAAATCGGTGGGGAAATAAATAGTTCAGGAATAAATATCGATAAAAATAAACCATGGTTAGTTGCTATAGATATGCCTAGATTTGATGGGGATAGAAGTAATTATAGCTCTTTAGAATTAAATAATATATCCTTAGCTTCTTCTGGAACCTACAGAAAATTTAAAATTGATTCAATGGGAAATAGATATGCCCATATCATTAATCCTTTGACAGGATATCCAACTAAAACAAATATTTTAAGTGTAACGGTAAAAGCATTATCCTGTGTTGAGGCAGATGCTTATGCAACCGCTATTCATTCCATGAATATTGAAGAAATTAAAGAGTTTTTTAGTTTAAATAATAATATTTCATCTCTTGTTATATTTGAAAATGATAAAAATGAGCTTGAAGAATTAATTTTAAATAATTTTTACAATTAATTATTTATAACAAACTGGGATAATCTCATTATTTGGAAGACAAAATTTTTCTATTTCCTCTTTTGATAATTGTGATGTGTAATTACATTTTTCAACTTTAAAACCGGCCTCAGAAAGTCTGTCAAAAAAATCCATTCCATAAATTCTAACGTGATCATACTGACCAAATGCCTTATTCCTTTCATTTGGTGTCACTATTGAGGAATCTTCGTATGTTTTTTTTCTATTTTCGTCCAAAGGAACCTGAAAAATACCGATTCCCCCTTTTTTTAAAACCCTGTAGAGTTCTTTCATAGCTTTTTTATCATCAATAATATGCTCTAAAACGTGATTGCAAAGAATAAAGTCATAGCTGTTATCTTTCATTGGTAAGTCACATATATCGGCTTTAATTGTTGCCAGTGGAGAGTTGATGTCAGTTGTGTGATAAATTAAATTACTTAGATTTTTAAATCTTGAATAATATGCTGCTTCTGGAGCAAAATGAAGAACTTTTAACTTCTTTTTAAAAAAGGGTGTTTCATTCTTTAGATAGAGCCACAATAACCTATGTCTTTCTAATGAAAATGTTGACGGAGATAAAGCATTTTTTCTAACATTATTGTAACCATAAGGAAGAAATTTTCTAAAACTTGATCCATCAATTGGATCTGTATATTTATATCCATACAAATAGACTCTTATCAGCGGTTTTAAAATAAAACTAAGCCTAGTTAATATTGTTCTTGGAATATAATTTAGAATAAGTTTTACCAAGCGTCTCATAATTTGAAATAATTATGAAATCCCTCTTCTTCATTTGAAGATATATTTAAAGATTCATATATATAATTGAATGTTGAAAGTATTTCTGGCTTACCGTTTATTATTGCAATATTATGTTCGAAGTGAGCACTAGCAAGGTTATCCTTAGTTGTAATGGTCCATCCGTCACTGTGTTGTATAATTTTGTGGGTTCCCATATTAATCATGGGTTCAATTGCAACTACCATACCTTCTTTGAACTTTTTACCTGTTCCTCTTCTTCCGTAATTTGGCATCTCAGGTTTTTCATGCATGATTTTACCTATTCCATGACCAATTAATTCTCTAACGACTCCATAACCATGTTTTTCACAATAATCCTGAATAGTAAAACCTACATCTCCAACTCGATTTCCCAATTTAAATTCTGAAATTCCTTTATAAAGTGACTCTTTAGAAATTCTTAGAAGTTTTTTAATTTCATCATCGACTTCCCCTACACAAAAAGTGTATGCATGATCCCCGTAGAAACCATTTTTAAGCACTCCGCAATCAATAGAAATTATATCTCCATTTTTTAACGGAACATCATTTGGAATCCCATGAACCACCTGTGAGTTCGGACTTGTACATAGTGTGTTTGGAAAATCATATAATCCTAAAAATCCAGGTAATGCATCATTAGACCTTATAAATTCTTCTGCTAATTTATCCAAATGCAATGTTGTTACTCCTTCTTTAATTTCTTTTGCAATTAAACCTAGTGTCTTTGATACAAGTAATGCACTCTCTCTTATTAATTCTATTTCCTCTAGTGATTTTTGCATACGTTATTTATAATAATGATTTTCCCGTCATTTCCGCTGGACAATTTATTTCCATTATTTTTAAAATTGTAGGAGCAATATCAGCAAGTTTCCCATCATTTATTTTATGAAAATTTGAATTAATCAGGATTATTGGGACTAAATTCATTGTATGTGCAGTGTTAGGTGTTCCGTCAGAGTTTCTCATCATATCACAATTTCCATGATCAGCAATTAATATTATTGTATAATTATTCTCAATAGAGCATTCTATTGTTCTTTTCACACAATTATCAATATCCTCACATGCTTTTATAGCTGCACTAAAATTGCCTGTGTGACCAACCATGTCTCCGTTAGCATAATTAAGACAGATAAAATCATTAGTTCCTTCATTAAGCTCCTCAATTAATGCATCTGTAATCTCATAAGCACTCATTTCAGGCTTTAAATCATAGGTTGCAACCTTGGGCGATTCTTTTAGAATTCTTTTTTCATTTTTAAATGGCTCCTCTCTTCCTCCTGAAAAGAAAAATGTTACGTGTGGGTATTTTTCGGTTTCTGCTATTCTGAGTTGGGATTTATTATTTTTCTCTAATACTTCACCTAAGGTATTTTTTAAGTTTTCGTTTTCAAAAACTACTTCAATATTTTTAAATGAGTTATCATAATTAGTCATCGTAACAAAATGATAATTATGATTTTCGGTTTCAAATTCATTAAAACCATCTTGAGTCATTGCTTTTGTAAGCTGTCTTCCACGATCAGTTCTAAAATTAAAGAAAACTACAACATCATTTTTATTGATATTACCAATCGGATTTCCATTATCATCTACTTTAACCATTGGTTTCAAAAATTCGTCTGTGCAATTCTCCTTATGTGAATTTTTAATTTCAGAAATAAAGTTAGTTGTTTGTTTTCCTTGCCCTTTACACATCAAATCATATGCTAATTTTGTCCTGCCCCATCTGTTGTCTCTGTCCATTGAATAATATCTTCCGATGATGGATGCAATTTCACAGTTTTTATCCGAAATATACTCTTCTAAATTTTCTAAATCTGTTAATGAAGCTTTTGGATCAACATCTCTTCCATCAGTGAATCCGTGAATAAAAATATTACTTTCATAATTGTTAGAAATTCTAATTAATTCACAGAGGTGGCTGTAATGGGAATGTACGCCTCCATTACTAATTAAGCCCATTAGATGTATGTTTTTTTTATTTTTTTTAGCATAATTAAATGCTTCTGTTAAAGTATTATTTGATTCTAGTTCTCTATTTTTTATAGACATGTTTATTCTTGAGAGCTCTTGATAAACAATTCTTCCAGCACCAAGATTTAAGTGACCAACCTCACTATTACCCATTTGGTTTTTTGGAAGACCTACTTCTTCACCAAATGTTTTTAGATTAGCATTTGGATATCTTTCATATAACTCATCAATAAAGGGAGTTTTTGCTTTATCAATTGCTGAAACCTCAGGGTTAATTGACTTCCCCCAGCCATCAAGAATCATTAATAATACCTTATTATTCTTCATAGTTCAAAGATATAATTTTGACATCTCTTAAATCAGATTTTTTAAATTAAACCCACTATTTATTTCAAAAATATTTTCATCTTTTTTAAAAACTACCGCCTGTTTTGGTCCTTTTAATATAATATCATTATTTTCAACACTCAGAAAGGAACTTTCTCTTAAACCAATTACATTCTGATTATTCAGTACATGAAATTCTTTTATCCTTGTTTCCCTTGATTCACCCATGTGCTTTGAGTTCTTAACGGGATCTAAATAATGAGGATTAATATTGAAAGGTAATAATTCTAGTGCTTTATGACTTTTAACATTTATAATAGGCATATCATTGGTTGTACCTATAGTCATTCCACAAATATTAGTTCCCGCACTGGTTCCTAAATAAGGAGTTCCAGATTTAATTTTTTGTTTTAAAGACTTTATTAAATCATACTCATAAAGTTTATTTAGTAATAAAAAAGTATTACCACCACCGATAAAAATCCCATCACATTTATTAATATTCGTGGAGATCATTTCATCTGATTTATAATCTAGAACCTGAAGATTAATTTTTCCAAAGGTTTTTTTCACAAGATTGGTATATTGTAAATGTGTAATTCCAGAGGGCCTGGCAAAGGGAATAAATAGAATATTTTTGCATTTGTAAAATAATAAGCTAACTTCTTCCAAGATATATTCTAAATACTTTTGACCATGAATTGTAGAAGTACTGGCCAGTAACATTTTTTTCATAAAATATATGTGTTACTTTATAAAAATAAACTTACTCATTATATTTGTATAATGCTATATCAAAATATGTTTTTATTTATAAGTGGGCCTGAAATTGGCTTTGTTATTTTTATTGTTGTTTTATTATTTGGTGCAGATAAAATTCCTGAATTCGCAAGAGGACTTGGGAAAGGCATTAATAATATAAAGCATGCAACAAATGAAATAAAACATGAAATTAAAACTTCAAAGGACAAAATTAATAAGGATTCTAATGTATCAGTTCAGGTTAAATCTGAGATCGATAAGGTTAAATCTGAGATAGATTCGGTTACCGATTCAGTAAAAAGAGACTTATAGTTTTATCGAAATGCTTAGTCCATCTCGAATTGGAAGCATAAACGTTTGAAAATTTTTATTTTCGACTAGATCCTTATTAAATGTGTCAATTCTTTTGGTCACTTTATCTTGATTCTTTTTATCGATTAAGACTTTACCATGCCATAACACATTATCTGAAATAAGAATCCCTTTTTTATTAAGTTTAGGGGTAATAATTTCAAGATATTTATTATAATTCTCCTTATCTGCATCAAGAAAAATAAGATCAAATTTGGAATTAATTTTTGGTATAATTTCTAGTGCATTACCAGTGTATTGTGTTATATTTTTATGATATTTTGATTTTGAAAAATATTTATTTTGAATTTTGATAAGTTCTTCATTTTTATCAATTGTGTAAATTTTACCTGATGTTTCTAATCCTTCTGCTAAACAAAGGGTTGCATAGCCTGTAAACGTACCTATTTCTAATATTTTTTTTGGCTGTTTAATTTTTGAAATTAGGCTTAATAATCTACCTTGATATTCACCACTAAGCATTATTGGATTAATGCATTTTAGCTCAGTTTCTCTTCTTAATTCAGAGAGTAATTTTGTTTCAGAGCAACTGTGGTCTTTAGCATAATTATTAATCTTATCAATGCTCATAAAATTAATCTTTTATGATATCTTCAAATTTATACTTGAAATTTTCAAACCTTGGATTAGATACATTTATAATGTAAGGGTGATTGGTATTGTTTTTCTTAAAATCTTGGTGGTAAGTCTCTGCAATCCAAAATTTTCTAAACGGATATACTTCCGCGGCGACCTTTACATTCAATTTGAATTCTAATTCTAAAATCTTTTTGTCAATTATATTTTTTTGTTCCTTATTTTGATAAAAAATTATTGATCTATATTGAGGGCCTCTATCTGGTCCTTGCCCGTTAATTTGTTCAATGTTTTGAGATCCAAAATAAACATCAACTAAATTTGAAAAAGTAATTTTCTCAGGATCATAAGTTACTTCAATAGTTTCTGCATGCCCAGTTAGTTTTGTATTTACCAATTGATATGTTGGGTTTGAAAATTCACCCCCCGAATAGCCACTAACAACATCATTAACCCCAATAATACTTTCATAAATAGCTTCAACACACCAGAAACAGCCACTTGCAAAATATGCTTTATGAACCTTTTCTTTATTTACAGAAATTGGTTCTAGCTTTAGTTGATCTGAGGGTTTATTATTCTGTGAGCAGGAAGTATAACTAAATAGTAAACTCAGAAGACATATTATATAAATAATACCTTTCTTCATCTTTTTAGTATATAACTAAATACTTGAAAAAAGTTTTTCCATCTTTTCTTTCTGTTCGGTAGCTAAGACTTCGTCAATTAATATTCTACCACTGTGCTCATCTGTAATGATCTTCTTTCTTGACGCAATTTCCATTTGAACTTGAGGGGGGATTGTAAAAAATGATCCACCTGCGGCACCTCTTTCAATTGGCACAATTGCAAGCCCATTTTTCACATTACTTCTTATTTTACCATAAGAAAATAGAAGTCTTTCTTCAATTAATTTTTTATAATCATCTGATTTTTTAAGAAGCATGTTTTCTTCTTTTTCAGTTTCTTTAAGGATTGTGTCCAACTCTCCTTTTTTGTGCTTGAGATGCTCTGATTTTTCAGAGAGTTTTCCTTTAACTTCTTCAATAGATTCGTTCTTTAGCTCAATTTGAGCTTTAAATTCTTTAATATTTTTTTCGGCTAATTGAATTTCCAGTTCTTGGTATTCAGTTTCTTTTGTTAAGGAGTCAAATTCTCTATTATTTCTAACATTTTTTTGTTGTTCCGTATACTTTTTAATCAAAACTTTAGCTTCTTCAATTAAGTTTTTTTTATCGGAAATTTGAACATCAAAATCTTTTAAACTTGCATCAAGTTTTTCGATTCTTGTATTTAATCCTTCAATCTCGTCTTCTAAGTCTCTTACTTCAAGAGGTAATTCTCCTCTGATGTCTCTAATTTTATCAATTCTCGAATCAATTAATTGCAGATCGTATAATGCTCTTAGTTTTTGTTCTACTGTTGGTTCTTTCTTTTTAGCCATATTAACTGTAGTTTACAGGATTTGTGTTTATTCTTGTTAAAGCGATTGCAAAATTAGGGAATTTTTTCGTAAGTATATCATACATTAATTTATTTGTGAACTGTTCACTTTCATAATGACCTACGTCTATTAAAAGTAATGAATTTTCTGCTTTGTAATAGTCATGATATTTTAAATCTGATGTAATAAATACATCAACACCTACTTCAATAGCTTTTTCAATTCCAAAACTCCCTGAACCACCTAAAACTGCAACTTTTTTTACTTGTTTTCCTAATAGTTTTGAATGTTTTACGAACTTGATATTTAATTTATTTTTTAAAAATGCTAAAAATTCTTTTTCGCTTATAGGATTTTTAAGCTCTCCATGCATTCCCATTCCAATGTTTTCATTGTAATTTTCTAATGTTTTTATTTCGTATGCAATT
>Ga0208130_1001658_pt1 | contig 10650 bp, 10 predicted proteins | sample ETNtaG_31_FD_185771 | JGI IMG/M metagenome (GOLD analysis project Ga0208130, IMG submission 185771) | Marine microbial and viral communities from oxygen minimum zone, Eastern Pacific Ocean - ETNP201310SV78 (SPAdes) (version 2) | ecosystem: Environmental > Aquatic > Marine > Oceanic ...
TCACCATTTTCAATAACATCAATATCGTCAACACTACTACATGAAATTATAAGAAAGGATAATATAAGGTATAATTGTTTTTTCATTTTTCAATTTTTTTATGATAATCCTCAAAAAAACTTATAATTAACATCAATATTAATACAATAGAGAGACTGTAATAACCTTTAAAAAAAGAGATTATACTTACAACCAATGCTAGTACTCTGAATATCCATTTTAATATTATAGCGTGACTTATCATTTATTCTTTAATGTTTTGTACACAAATATTCCGATAATCAAAACAATCGAGACTATTATAAAATTGGTGAATAAATGAAATTCGGTAAAGTAATCTAAAAGACCATATAACGGAATGACAGCAAGAATAATTATAACTTCTTTGTTTAAAAATTTCTTTCTCTTTTCCTCTTTTGAAAAAATATTAATTATAATTGATGCCACAACAAGAATTGCTAGAACTAATGTTATTTTTTCAGGATAGTGAAATAAATCATAAGTATTAAAAAAATATTCAGCAGCTAATGATGCTACAAACAAGACAAGAATTATGTTTTTAACTTTTTTCATTTACAAAACCTTAAATGGAATTTCAAAACGAACTAATTCCCAACCAAAATGAATTTTTGCTTGTCCATCATTTTCAGAAAATGTAATCGAAAATGCTTCTAATGATTCTTCAGCTTTTGAAATAGGCACTTTAAATCTTAGAACATCACTTTCAGGATTATATCTAAAAGCACCCCATATATTAGTTGCTTTATTTATTATAAAAGTAATTTCTTTACTTTCAGGAATTGTAAAAATCGTATAAGTTCCAGCAACGATAGTTGTATTATTAATTTCAATATCATTGAATAACCTTAGCTCTGTTGCTTCGTTAGCTCCAGTTCTCCAAACTTTATCCTTTGGAACTATCTCATCAAAGGATCTATTTTTCAACTGAGGTCTGCTGTAAGTAATTATTGCTGTTTTTTCTGTAACTCTATTACTTAAAGGATATTTTGCCTGATCCATAGGGCTTTCATCAAGACCACGAAAATTTTGAGCTTGAATCAAAAAAGGCATTAACATTAAAAATATTAGTTTCTTCATAACCACAAATTTAAAATTAAATTAATTGATTAAAAACTTACAAATCCTATCTTTATCAACTAATTAAATGTATTTGAAATGAAAAAGTTATTATTGTTATCAAGTTTTTTTTTAATCATATCCTGTCAACAAAAATCTAAAATGGATCCAAACGTTAATCCTTTTTTCCAAGAATGGACTACAGAATTTGAAGTTCCTCCATTTTTGGATATTAAAGACGAGCATTACATGCCAGCTTACAAAAAAGGAATGGAAGAAAACTTAAAAGAAATAGATTTAATTGTAAACAATACTGAAGACCCCACTTTTGCTAATACAATTGAGGAGCTTGAGAGAACAGGTAAATTATTGACAAAAGTACAACGTGTTTTTTCAAATTTAGCCAGCTCTAATACTAACCCTAAACTACAGGAATTACAAAGAGAATTAAGCCCGATGCTTTCAGCTCATTATGATAAAATTGCTCTAAATGAAGATTTGTTCAACAGAGTTGAAGAAATATGGAATAAACGAGAAAGTGTAGATCTAACAAATGAGCAACAAAAACTATTAAGAGATACACGTAATCAATTTGTTAGAAGCGGAGCATTATTAGGAGATGATGAAAAAAAACAGATCACAAGAATCAACTCCAAAATTTCTGAGTTATCAACTGAATTTGGACAAAACCTGTTAGCCGAAACAAATGGCTTTGAGTTAATTTTAAACAAATCAGATTTAGACGGCTTGTCTGAAGGTGTTATTTCAGCAGCATACGAAGCAGCATCTCAAAAAATGGATAAAGCTGACTCTGAAAATGAAAAAGAAAAATACAAAGACAAATATGTATTTACTCCCCATCGTACTAGTATGTATCCTTTTTTAACAGAGTCAACAAGAAGAGATCTCAGAAAAAAACTATATAACTCTTATGTTATGAGAGGTGACAATAATAATGAAACTGACAATAAAAAAATTGCTGCACAAATAGCAAAACTGCGCGCTGAAAGAGCTAATATAATGGGTTATAAATCTCACGCTCATTTTGTTTTAGATGAAAATATGTTGAAGACCCCTGAGGAAGTATACGATCTTTTAATTCAGCTTTGGAAACCTGCTCTTAAAAGAGCAAAAGCAGAGGTAGCTGATATGCAAGCTGTTGCTGATTCTGAGGGAAAAGAATTTAAAATAGCTGCGTGGGATTGGTGGCACTATTCTGAAAAAGTTAGAAAGGAAAAATATGATTTGGATGAATCAGCCATAAGACCCTACTTGTCTTTAGACAATGTTATTCAAGGCGTTTTTAACACTACTAATAAACTGTGGGGACTTAATTTTAGAGAGATTTTTGATATTGATTCATATCACCCTGATGCAAGAGTTTGGGAAGTAACTGATAAAGATGGAAGCCACTTGGCTATATTTATAGGAGATTACTTTACTCGATCAAATAAAAGAGGTGGAGCATGGATGAGTAGTTTTAAAGGTCAATCAAATTTAGACGGAAGACAACGTCCAATAGTTGTAAACGTGTGTAATTTTCCTGCACCTGTTGGTGACAACCCATCACTATTAAGTTTTGAAAATGCTGTTACTTTATTTCATGAATTTGGTCATGCTATGCATGGCATTTTAACAGACGTGACTTATGGAAGTATGGCAGGAACATCAGGACCAAGAGATTTTATTGAACTTCCATCACAATTATTAGAGCATTGGGTAAGTGAACCTGAAGTCTTAAAGTCATTTGCTACTCATTATGAGACAGGAGAATCAATGCCAGATGAACTAATTGAAAAGCTATTAAAGGCTGGTAAATTCAATCAAGGATTCATTAATACTGAATATTTAGCAGCCTCATTACTAGATATGGATTGGCATACTATGTCTGTGTTAGACGCTCAAAATATTTCAGACAATTTTGAAAAAAGTTCTATGAATAAAATAGGCTTAATTGACCAAATAGCACCTAGATACAGAAGCACGTATTTTGCACATATTTTTTCTGGAGGATATTCATCAGGATATTATAGTTACGTTCATGCAGCTGTTCTTGATTCAGATGCTTTTGAAGCTTTTAAAGAAGCTGGAGATGTCTTTGATTCTGAACTTTCATCAAAACTTAGAAAAGAGATTTATGAAAAAGGATCTACTGAGGAAGCAATGGACTTGTATGTAAATTTCAGAGGCCGTAAACCAATCATAGCACCACTGTTAAAAGTTAGAGGCTTAGATGGATCCTCTGATTAAACGTAACTTAATCCTTGGCATTTATGAAATTAGCTAGGACAGGGCTATTCTTTATTTTGTTATTTACAAGCTTTTCTGCTAACTCTCATAATCCAGAAAAACTTGTTATTTCAGAAATTGAGCGAGGGCAATTAAATTTTGAAAATGAACAGATTGCTGCTGAATATGGAGCCGCGCTCAAAAGACAAAGAATCCGAAGGCTAAATGCTATGTCTTGGTTCAAAAAGATTTATATTTTTATTAAAGCAGGGTTTGAACATATTATCCCTCAAGGTCTTGATCATATTTTGTTTGTTTTGGGCTTGTTTTTCTCAAGCTTAAAATTTAGATCATTGATAATTCAAGTTACCGCATTTACTCTTGCACACAGTATAACTTTAGCACTTGCTGCTGTTGGAGTTGTAAAACTACAATTATCTTTAGTTGAGCCTCTGATATTTTTATCTATTGTTTGGGTTGCAATTGAAAACACCATATTTAAACAAACTACAAAATGGAGACCCTTAGTTATTTTTGGCTTTGGATTACTACATGGTCTTGGCTTTGCAGCTCTTCTTACACAATATGGCTTACCAAAAGATAACTTTATTTCTTTATTGTTGGCGTTTAATGTTGGAGTTGAATTAGGTCAGCTCGCAGTTTTAATAATGGCTTTTATTTTAGTTAGTGCAATTTTTAGAAAAAGTCAAAACAAAAATCAATTAAAAATTCCTGCATCTATTATTATAGGTTTAGTAGGCCTCTATTGGTTTGTTGATAGCTTAATTTAGATCTCAAAATTTTAATTATAATAATTTTGAGCCATGTTTTATTTAACTTTAAGAGCGATGAATAGGTTAGTTGTTTTATTTCTTTTTGTTCAGTTTTCTTTTGGTCAAAGCCATAAAGCAGACATTGTTATATATGGTGCAACTTCATCTGGTGTTACAGCTGCAATAGAAGCCTCAAGATTAGGAAATCAAGTCATTCTTATAGAGCCTTCAAATAGAGTTGGAGGACTTACAACTGGAGGCTTAGGACAAACGGATATTGGTAATAAGCAAGTAATCGGTGGAATTGCATTAGAGTTTTATCAAAACATTAAGAAATATTACGAAAATCCAAATAGTTGGATTTGGCAAGAAAAAGCTGAATATAAAGATGGGGGTCAAACAAGATCGTCCGTTACAGAATATGCAATGTGGACTTTCGAGCCATCAGCTGCTTTAACTGTACTTAATCAAATGATAGATGATGAAAAAATAAAGGTTTTTTATAATGAAAGATTGGATAGAAAAGAGGGGGTTAAAAAAATTGAAAATATAATAAAACATATTGTTATGGAATCTGGAATAGTATTTTCTGGAGATGTTTTTATTGATGCTACATATGAAGGTGACCTGTTAGCATCTTCAGGAATTTCATATACAGTTGGAAGAGAATCAAATTCAAAATATGGCGAATCACTTAATGGTAATCAGCCAAACACACTGGGAAAAACATTGAAAAATAAAATTTCAAAAAATGGCGCACATCACAATTTTATTTTTGGTGTTGACCCTTACATAATCTCAGGTAATCCTGATAGTGGCTTATTACCATATATAAGCAAAGGCGGCCCTGGAATTGAGGGTGAAGGAGATAAAGGAATACAGGCATATTGCTTCAGAATGACTTTGACGGATCATCCAGAAAATAGAATTCCTTTTAGAAAGCCAGAAAAGTATAATGAGCTTAATTACGAGTTATTATTTAGAAATTATGAAGCTGCAAATGGTAATCTTGAAGACATGTACTCATATGGAGATCCCCTAGTTCCCTGGATTAATTCACTAATGCCTAATAGAAAAACAGACACAAATAATCAAAAAGGATTTTCAACAGATTTTATTGGACAAAATTGGGATTATCCTGAAGCTAGCTATGAAGAAAGAGAAAAAATTATAGATAATCATCGTCAATATCAACAGGGTCTAATGTGGACTTTAGCTTATCACCCCAGAATACCAAAAAAAGTAAGAGATAAGGTTTCAGTTTGGGGAACCTGTAAAGATGAATATGAAAGAGAAGATGGTTGGCAAAATCAGCTTTACATAAGAGAGGCGAGACGTATGATAAGTGACTATGTAATGACTCAAAAAAATTGTGAAAGTATAGAAGTAATTAATGATCCAATTGGCATGGCTGCATATGGAATGGATTCTCATAATGTTAGAAGATATGTAAATGATTTAGGATTTGTTGAAAATGAGGGCAATGTTGAAGCATATGTTGAAAAGCCTTTCCCAATTAGTTATAGATCAATTATTCCTAAAAAGAGTGAATGTGAAAACTTAGTTGTTCCAGTTTGTTTAAGCGCTTCACACATAGCGTTCGGCTCAATAAGAATGGAGCCTGTTTTTATGGTTCTTGGACAAAGCTCCGCTATAATTGCCAATCTAGCAATTGAAAAGGATATCGCTGTACAAGATTTAAATTATAATAAATTAAAGTCTGTATTGATTGATAAAGGACAAATTCTAGAATAAAAATTTAATATTGATTAACCCCTGTTTTTTAGAGGTTTTTTGTTTTTCATAGTCTTCCTTTTTTTTCTAGCCAAAGCTTGTAGGTCTACAACCAAATCTGTTTCATCAACAATTTCAAGCCCCAATATAGTTTCAATAATATCTTCCATTGTAACTAATCCTCTAATTGTTCCATATTCATCCTCAACCAATGAAATATGTTCACGCTCTTTAAGGAATTTTTCAAAAATGAAAGGGATTTTAGACTCATAGTCAGAAATAATTAGAGGTCTTTTAATTTTTGAAAGTTCAGAATCACCTTTATTATTAATTATACTTTCTAAAATTTTATCTTTTAAAACGTAACCATCAATTTCATTTGGGTCATTTGAGTATACAGGTATTCTTGAAAAAACAAGATTAGGATTTTTTTTATAAAAATTACTGATTGACATTTTTTCATCTGCAATTTCCATTACTGAAAAAGGCGTCATAATATCTTGAACTTTTACATTTTTGAACTTGACCATGTTTTTAATAAAATCAGATTCTTTTTCTTCGATTACACCTTCTTCCTCGGCTATCTCAGCCATAGTAGAAAAATCTTCTCTACTCATCCCTGAGTGTTGATGAGACTTACCTAATATTCTAGTGAAGAATTGGAGTATTCCAAGAACGCCAGTATATCTAAAAACGGGAATAATTGAGTTTAAAAATATAGAGGTGAATCTAGCAAGTTGATGCCAGTAGTTAGCTCCTAAAGTCTTAGGGATTATCTCAGATACGACTAGAACTAAAACAGTCATTACAGCTGAAACAATTCCAACTAATAAATCTTCGCTAACTGAAGATCCAAAAATTAGATAATCATTATTTTCACCATATGATGAATAAACAACTTTAGCTTGAACCCCAACTAAAATTGCACCTACAGTATGGGCAATTGTATTTAGAGTTAAAATAATGATTAAAGGTTCGTCAATATTTTTCTTTAGTCTCTCAAGGTTTATTGCAAACTTAAAGCCCTCTTTAATTTTAATTTTTAAAAAAGTTGAGTTAACACTTAAAAGAACAGCCTCTAAAATTGAACACAAAAAGGATAAAGCAATGGTTAGGGCAGCGTATAATATTAGTAGATTCAATAAACTTTATTATTAATTAAAATTAATAATATTTGGCACATAAATTGGAATTATTTTAAAAATGCGTTATTTATTAATTTCTATTATTGTTTTCTTTTTGTCTTGTAATAAACAAGATTTTTGTGACCAAGACAGTTATCCGCCACCACCTTTTGGCAACTCCGACGATACTACTTTTGGAAAAACATTTGTTCAATATTCATATACTTGTTTTAATGGCACAGATGTTAATAGAATATATACTTATACTATGTCTGAAGATTGTTGGACCATGCAAGTTGAAGACCAGTTTAATCCGAATTGTCCCTAGCCTCTCTTTTTAAATACACTGTAAAGAAACAATGCCAATAATCACGGCAACAACTATAAATGAACAAATGTTCATATAACATTGGCTTCCAGAAGATTAAAAAAAGATATGATCTAAGTTGATAAAAATCAAAAAATTTTTCTGATAAATGACATAACTTTACATATGCTACAAAGAGTTATTTTTCTGTTTTTTATAATACAAGTATCACTATCACAAAATGCTGAAAAGCTTGTTGATAAAGGAAAAACTTTTTTGAATCAAGAAAAGCTTGATAAAGCAATTAATAGTTTTAATAAGGCAATCGAGATAGACAATAAACTTGATGAAGCTTTCTTTTACAGAGCATATATAAAAACATTATTGAAAAATTATGAGGGAGCAATTAAGGATTATTCGACAGTATTAGAATTAAAACCAGAGGATGAAGTTTCATATTTTAATCGAGGTCGAATTAGATACATTTTAAATGATGATGAAAAGGCACTAGCAGATTTTAAAGCTGCTATTAAAATAGATATAAAATTTAATGAAGCTTACCTTGATATGGCCAGAGTTTATATAAGAATGAAAGATCTAAACTCAGCTATTGACATATACAGTAAACTTATAGATTTTGGTTCAGAATACGGTTTAGCATACTATAATAGGGGACTAATAAACTATAGGTTAGGAAAGAAAGAAGAAGCTTGTGCTGATGCTAAAAAAGCAAAGAATTTTGGTATTGAATTGTTACTTGGATCAAAATCTATTGATATGTTGATAGAAAATAGTTGTCCTGATTCTGATGACTATGAAACAGTTGATGAGTATAATTTTTCAATAATTGAAGAAGTGCCAATTTGGCCAGGATGCGAAAATGTTCCAAGAAGCGAAAGAAGAAATTGTTTTCAAATGAAAATGCAACAACACATTAGTAGAAATTTTAGATACCCTGAAATCGCTCAAAAAAAAGGTATTCAAGGAAGGGTATTTATTCAGTTTGTTATTGATATAGATGGAAGCGTAACATCAATAAGGACAAAAGGCCCTGATATAGCTCTTGAAATGGCTGCTAAAAGAATTATATCATTAGTTCCCCGTTTAAAACCAGGAATTCAAAAGGGAAAGCCTGTTAGAGTCCCCTTTTCAATTCCTATTACATTTAAGCTTCAGTAATTAATGTTTCTTTTTATAAAAATATATTGATAACCAGAATACAATTGGGGTCATCATAACCCAGCTTGATTGTGATTGAAAAGTGATTGGACTGTCTGAAATTTTAAATAGAACTGGATTATACCAAGAGCCTAAAGGTTGAAGAGGAGCCCAAGATAAATCCCCATTTGAACCGAGCTGCATATGATAAAAATAAGCTTCAACATAAATGTTTTGGGCAACAAACCAAATCAATAAAATGAAAAAAGCTGGCCAACTCCATTTTATAAAAGGAGAGGGTTTTAGTTTATAAAATTGTTTAACAAAAAATAAGCCCATCCATATAATTAATACATCTGCAAGTGAATTCAAAAGCCAATTTATATGAATAGGTATGGCACAACTAAGCGCTAAGCTTCTTCTTTCATCTACTGGTAATCCGTCATATAAACCATATGTTAACCAAATTTCCCATCCTAAAGCAACAATAATAAAAGAACATAATAAGGTTCTTGAGAACCAGTAAGAAATTTTTTTACAAAAAATATAATATAAAGTTAAAATTATAGGAATTGAAGCTGCGATATATAGCCGAACTACTAGCCATAATTCAGAATCATTTAAATCACAAAAGTTTATCAGATTAAACATTATACTGTGAAAATTAAGAAAAACTATTTGTACTAAATGTTTATAGCGTATTTATTAACTTTAAGTACTAACCAAAACTATTTTATTATGAAAAGGTCAGAGTTTATAAAAACATCAGGCTTAGTATTTGGGGGATTAATGATCTTACCTAATCAATCGTGTTCAAGTAATAAAAACAAACATGTCTTTATTAATTCTAAATCTGATTATTCAATAGTTATTCCGTCAAACCCATCTGAAATTGAAATAGAAGCCTCAAATCAACTAAAGAATTATCTGTCTATGATTTCAAAACAGCCTCCAGCTATTATTTTGGAATCTAATTATAGCGGAAATAATGCAATTTTTTTGGGGGGAACTCAGTATTCAAAAAACAATGATGTTAGTTCCGCTAAATTATTTGAAGATGGTTATATATTAGAAAAAAGAGAAAATAATCTTTTGATTTTAGGAGGAACTGAAAAGGGACTTTTATATGGTGTTTTATCATTATTAGAATCATTTGGTTTTAAAAAATATAGTGCAGATGATCCAATTAAACTTCCAGAAACTACAGAATTTAATCTTCCTAAAAGCAGTATAAAAATACCAGCAATTAATTATAGGACAACTAATTATTATGATGCTAGAGATGAAGAGTATGCCTCTTGGAATAAGCTTTCATCAAGAGATTCGTGGGGACTATTTGTACACACATATGAAGTTTTAGTTCCGCCAGAAAAATATGGAAAAACTAATCCTGAGTATTATTCATTGATTGATGGAAAAAGAAATCCGGTTACACAATTATGTCTTTCAAATCCAGATGTTTTGACTTTGGTGGTTTCAGAACTAAAAAAAAGAATTAAGGAAAATCCTAAAGCTAAGTATTGGTCGGTTAGTCAAAATGATAATGATAAACATTGTCAATGTGGGCCGTGTAAAGCTCTTGATGTTAAGTATGGTAATGTTCCTAGTGGGTCTGTAACATGGTTTACTAATGAAGTCGCAAAACAAATACCGGATAAAATAATTTCAACTTTAGCTTACTGGTATACAAGAAAAGCACCTAAGAATATTAAAATTGAGCCTAATGTAAATATTATGCTTTGTAATATTGAAAGCACTCGAGAAATGCCAGTTTTTGAAACAGACCCTGCATTTACAAAAGACCTTCAAGACTGGGGAAAAATGAGTAATGATATATTGATATGGGACTATAATATTCAATTTGCAAACCCAATAAGCCCATTCCCAAACTTACATACTATAGGGCCAAATGTTAAGTTTTATATTGAAAACAATGTTAACGCTTTGTTTATGCAGGCTACTGGAAATAAAGCAGAGTTTGGACAACTAAGATCATATTTGATTACTCAATTAATGTGGAATCCACAAAGAGATTCTGATGAAATAATTAATGAATTTCTAGTTGGATACTATGGTGGTGCAAGTAATTATGTTAGAAATTATATTGACACAATGAAAGAAGCATTACTTGAAACGCCTTTTAGGTTGAATATTTTTGGAGATCCCCGTGATGCAATTAATAATTATTTATCTGCAGAAAATATTGAAATCTATCACAAAATATTTGATGAGGCTGAATCAGCTGTTT
>Ga0208130_1001659_pt1 | contig 10646 bp, 12 predicted proteins | sample ETNtaG_31_FD_185771 | JGI IMG/M metagenome (GOLD analysis project Ga0208130, IMG submission 185771) | Marine microbial and viral communities from oxygen minimum zone, Eastern Pacific Ocean - ETNP201310SV78 (SPAdes) (version 2) | ecosystem: Environmental > Aquatic > Marine > Oceanic ...
TCTTCCAAAATAATGTGAATAAATTCTCCTGTAAATTCTGTTCTGTAGGCTTTACCGTACGTCATTGAAGTAACGTTCCATATATCTTCACGGGTTATTTCTTGGCCTGGAACAATTGAGGGACCCCATCTCACACCTGGAGACATCGAAATATCTGCTTCGCGCTCCTCAATAAGCGCTTCACATATTAAATCATCCCAGGTTCCATTAAAATTACCCCTCCGATATAAAAGGCTTTCTGATTTCCCAATAACTTCATTTAATTGGTTGATGTATGGAGCGCGTTGTTTGTTAATTAAATTTGCCACCGCTTTATCAGGCGATATAACATCAGAAAAAATTGGAATTAATTTATGCTTATAACCCATCATGCGTCCGTTTTGGACATCTAAATCGACCCGGCTGACAAATTTCCCATTTGAACCAGAAGCAATGATAATTGTTTTTCCTATTAAGACAGGCTCTGGCAGAGCATCATGTGTATGTCCCGATAAAATCACATCAATTCCAGAAACGCGACCAGCCATTTTCTTATCCACATCAAATCCATTATGAGACAACAAAACAACCAATTCCGCACCTAAAGAACGGACTTCATTTACCATATCCTGCATGTTAGAATCTCGGATACCAAAACTATATTCCGGAAACATCCATCCAGGGTTGGCAATGGGCATGTATGGAAATGCTTGACCTATAACTGCTATTTTGGAACCACCTCTTTCAAACATTTTATAAGGTGGAAAAAGTTCGGCAGGCTCATCCCATTCAGCATCAAAAATATTCTGGCCTAGAGCAGCAAACGGTAAACTTTCAATAATCTCTGAAACACGGTCAGAACCCAGTGTAAATTCCCAGTGGAATGTCATTGCATCTGGCTTTAAAGCATTCATAACATTCACCATATCCTGACCTTGAGTATGGTAACATGTATATGAACCATGCCATGTATCTCCACCGTCAAGTAAGAGCGCGTCAGGTCTGTCAGCGCGAATGGAATTTATCACCGTAGCAACGCGATCTAACCCACCAACACGCCCATAACCATCGGCCATAGCAACAAAATCATCGTGAGTTAACGCATAGTGAGCTGGAGAACCATCATCAATTCCGTAGAGCTTCCGGAAGTCCGAACCTGTAATATGGGGCACCTGTCCTAAAGCATCCCCCACCCCTAAATTTACCTCCGGCTCCCGAAAATAAATCGGCTTTAATTGCGCATGTATGTCAGTAACATGAATAAGAGATACATTTCCAAAGTTTTCAAATTCTAAAAGTTGGTTTTGGTTTAGCTTTTGTTGAGCCGCCAACTTAGCCCATTTTCCAAACCCAGATGCACCATAAAGTGCAGATGCTGCCATAGATACTTGTAAAAAATCGCGACGAGATAACATTTTATTCTTTTCCATTAAGCAAACACATGCAATTTTTTGCATAAGTTAAGTAAAAAAATCCCCGCATCTTCTGATGCGAGGATAATAAAACTTAGTTTCGAACTGAAGGGGTCTCGACGGATAATCCATTTGCCCGGGACGCAACATAAAGTTCGAGTGCTTTAAATTCATCACTACCCTCTTTGAAAGGCGTAGCTCTGATATTTTTCATGCAGCCTTTGAAGCGTCCGTGAATAGTATTCAATTTAGCATTTTTTAAACGATAAGTAGGAAAGCCATTTATTTGCCCCTGTGACAAATGATCAGCCCGTATCATATTTCCATAATTATCCTCATGACAACTGGAGCACGCCATATCTAACTGACCTACACGCATGTAATACAGCTCTTTGCCTTTTTCCCAGAATGAAGCGGCTGGTCCATCTATATTAACATCCATCGGCATACCACGAGACTGAAGACCAATTAGACCAAGCATTGCAGACATTTGCCCACCCGACCATTTCCATTTTTCAGCACCCATTCTCTCGGTTCGACAACCATTTATTAATTCTGGAATAGTCTCAAGCTCACCAGCTGAGTTTACCCTGGGCATACTTGCACGTAGGCCTGAAAAAACATCAGCGGACTCATGGCACGACGAGCAAGCCTTGCCAGCAGTACCCTCCACCTTTTCAAATTGGTCTATTGCCTGATCTATAAAAACAAATGAAGGATTATCAAAATCATCCATTTGAAGGGCTTGTGTTTCATCTAGCCTAAATGTCCATCCGGAGAATATTTCATCTACGTTTTCAAGGTGTGCTGGGGCTGTGGTTTTTGTAACAAAGGCTTCCCCTTCAATCGTCAATGTTGAGTCTTCCCCTGCATTTACCAACCCAGCCACTGCAGCAATGCTGAATGCTAGTGGTAAAAGTGACGTGATTTTCATATTCATTTCCTCCAAAAACGGTTTTTTCGCTCTAAACGAAAATAATTTACCCTAAGCTATCTTTATCGACTTTTTCTTTTCGTAAACTGAACCATCATCATCATACCATGTGAAAACGAAATCACCCGCTTCAGGCACAGTAGCGTCAAATTGAAAATACGGATTGACAGATATTGCCGGCTCCATATTAACATCAACAACATTTTTACCATTAAACTCACAGGTAAACCTATTAATTATTGAACGCGGGATTACATTTCCGTCTCCATCTTTGCGACGCCCGGTCTCCATTTTATGACTAATTAAAGTCTTTATTGTTATCGTCTCCCCTGCAGCTGCAGTTTTGGGAACCTTTACGCGTGGTTTTACACCTTTTGCCATTTTTTATCTCCCTAATGCCTAGCCGCCGCAGCCGCCAATTGTGACCTTAACCGTCTGATGGGCAGCAGAAAAAGAACCATCAGCCATTTCAGCAACGGCGATAACATCTTGTGTTCCAGCTAACCGAATACGGGTTGTACAGCTTTGAGAGCCTGAACCCGCTCCAAAATTAAATTTCGCAACGCCAGGTGTTGGGTTGCCTGCCGCCAGCACCGTGATTGCGACTGCTCCAGGCGCATCGATTGAAATAGGTACGGTATTACCATTTTCCGCAATTTCCGGCGCTGTCAAATTTATTCCATCACCAGAAGCTTCTGTGCCACCCGTGATACCTGAAATAAGATCAGTCGTAGACGCCATTAATTTAATAGGCAGTACGCTAGCTACCAGAGCCGCTCCACTTACCGCCATTGTTTCACGTCGTGTGAAATTCATAACACTCTCCTAATTAACAAACTTTAACGCTTACGCTATTCTTTCAAAGTCATAACATAAGCTAAAAGGTCTTCTACTTCCTGCGCAGATAGAATGGTTTTTCCATCAAACTTTTTCAAAATCCGGTTATAACCGCTATCTCTATAAAACGCTGGCATTATAGTGCCCTCAAACATATTTTTTGAGTTAATTAAAATACCACGAAGTTCCGCTGTATTCCATCTATCTGCTACTCCGTCCAATTCTGGACCTACTTCGCCATGAAAAGTTTGTTCGGCCATATCACTGTTGACATGACACGCTAGGCAATTGCCTTTTTTTCGGTTCATAAAAAGTTTTCTTCCGCTTGCTGCGTCACCTGCAACACCTGTGAGGGCAAGCTCCACTTCACCGTTTTCTCCAAACTTTATGTTTCCGGGCTCTGTTGGTTCAGCAAACGCAGTGCTGCTTAAAGCGACCGCCGCTGAAAATGCAATTATTGTTAGCCTCATAGCTCCTCCAATAGTAATCAAGATCAGGAATCCTGATGTCCTATCCATACCGTAGGCTACTCAAATTATAAAAATCAAGATTAAACTCGTAAAAACAAATAAATTTGATTATTAGTTTGATTTTGCAGCTCTTCTCTCATTGATGCGTCTTGCATGATAGCGTTGGAAATCTTCACCATTATCTAGAAGATAACGCTCTTCTTTTACCCATGTTAGCATATCAAGAGTAGTGCCGGTTGACCAAGCGCCTGGCATGAAAGAAACGGAGGCTTCCGGGGCAGTTAAACCGTCATCAACTTCTTGGGGTAAATACAAAACTGTCGGCGTGAAAAGGATATTCCACTTTCTAGCCATTGCTTTTTCCGACAACACCTCTCCGTCAAAGTCTGTTACCTCTAAATCACCGTGGAGATTAAGTTGTACAACGAAAAAATTTTCTTCGATATAATTTGAAACCTTATCACGAGAATAGACATCTTTATGCATTTTTGAACAATAAATACATCCCCGTTGCTCAAACATTAAAACTAATCTTTTTCCTTCCATATTGGCTTCATCAAGATCTTCCCTAAGATCTTTAAAAGTATCGCGCATCCAGGTTTGCTTGTGGAGGCCATCATCTCCCATTTCCGCAGAAAATATGGATGCTGGTGCAACAAGGTATAGAAAAATCAGTATGATCAATTTCTTATAAAACTTCATATTTTCCTCCAATTTTTTATAAAAATCCGTTTATTTAAAATTATGCCCTGCCAAAAACCTGATTAATCCAGTTGCCCATTTCCAACATCCAAAAAGCAATCGAATTAACTGAGTTTGAAAGTAACAAAACCGCGAATGTTATAAGTAATAGGCCCATTGCTTTCTCAACCTTATTCAAATGCGCTTTAAAACGTAAAGAAACTTGCAAAAACGGTTTAATAAAAGCTGCAGCAAGCACGAATGGCAATGTCAGACCCAAACCAAAAACCAGAAGTAGACCCACACCTTTTAGAGCCGTCTCCTCAAAAGACGCGGTAAATAAAACTGCCGCTAGGACACCTCCAACACATGGAGTCCATCCCGCAGCAAATGCCAATCCCACAATATAAGAACTTAAAATAGACATATTTGATGTATCACCAGCCTGTAAACTAAACTGCCTGTTCAAAAATGCTATGCGAACAATTCCCAAAAAATGAAGCCCAATGACTAGAATTATCGCAGATGCTAAATATCGAAACTCATCAATATACGATTGAAAAGTTTTGGATATAGAAAAAGCAGCCGCGCCTAGTAATATAAAAATAGTTATAATGCCAAATGAAAATGCAATTGAGGAAACAATAGCTCTATATCGAATATCGTCAGGAAGTTTTCCGTCTTCATTAAATGAAGCCATTCCAACACCAGCCATATAACTTAAATAAAAGGGAACAATAGGCAGAATACATGGAGAAAAGAATACCAGAATTCCCCCAAAAAACGCCCCTAAAATTGAAACGTCTAACATGAGAAATCCTTGCAAAGCCACATATTCAATTTATCTGATATAATCAAAGAGTCGTCAATTGGGGTTAAAATGAACCAATTAAGAAAGATCAGCTTTTTAATTTATGCTATGCCTATTTTTTCTGGAAATTTGATGGCAGCAGAGCTGATAATGGTGGAACAGCAAGGCTGCTACTACTGTTTGGAGTGGAAAGACCAATTAGGTCACATATATCCAAAGACCCCAGAAGGTAAGTATGCCCCATTAAAAACTATTGATATTACCGAGGTTGACGAACTTGAGGGATTACAAAGAGACGTTATCTTTACGCCCACATTTGTTTTAATGGAAAATGACCAGGAACTAGGCCGGCTAGAGGGATATTCTAGTGAAGACTTTTTCTGGGAATTACTGGAAGTCATCCTGGAAAAGGAAACGGAGTATACTGCTCCAAAAGTAGTAAAAACAATTAATTGAAAAAGATTCAGATTATTAAAATTTAGATAAAAAGGCGAGACTTTAAGCAAACCAGCGCTAACAGCTTTTTTTTGCCTGAAGTAGCTGAATGAAAAACTTCACAGTAATTATATTCTATTGATATTCCGCCAATCGTGCGACGTATCTCGCTAAGGTATCAATTTCTAAATTTATAGGATCTCCTACTTTAGTCTTACCCCACGACGTTACTTTCTTTGTATGTGGAACCAAATTTATTCCAAATGAATTATCTTTTACCTCATTAACAGTCAAAGAAGTGCCATTTAGAGCTACGGAACCTTTTGGGGCAATAAAACGGGCTAACTCTTCAGGTACTTCAAACATAAATCTGGTGCTATCGCCTTCGTCTTTGATAGATGAAACTTTTGCAATTCCGTCTACATGACCAGAAACAATATGCCCCCCAAGTTCATCGCCAACTTTTAATGAACGTTCTAAATTCACCTGATGGTTAATTCTCCATAGGCCAGATCCTATAACACTTTTAGAGACAGTCTCCGCACTAATCTCAACGTCAAACCAGTTGTCCCCAAAATCTATCACTGTAAGGCAAATTCCATCACAAGCTATAGACGCACCAAACGCAATTCCGTTTGTGTCATAATTTGTTTTTATCCGGGCACGAAGGTCACCCCTCTTTTCCAGCTCTAAAATCTCACCCACATCTGTAATTATTCCTGTAAACATTTGAGATTAAGCTCCAAACATTGTTTAAGATCTCTAACTAAGGTAACCTATAAAGGTTTCCAGCAAAAGTGTATCAGTGAATAAATAGTTTAATTTTCAATATATTTATCGGTTGGGCGCCACATATTTAAAACTTCAGTGCCAAAAGATTGTGTGCGAACTAGTTGCCAACGTTTTGCCTCATTCAACGAACAAACCCCCAAATTCCCAATACTGGGAAGTCCATCAGCTCCAATAGTCAAACCTCCATGAAATGTAACTATTTCATCAACCAGTTCTGATCGAATAAGTGAGGCTGCAAGTTTGCCGCCTCCTTCGCAAAGTAGTCGTGTTATTCCTTTATCTGATAAATTTTGCATAATATACTTCATCGAAAGTCCAAATTTATCAACTTGGCATTCGAACAAGTCAGCCCCTACATCCAACCATTCATTCTTGCGCTCATCAGATGCTACATTTGAATGAAATATCCAAACTGGCTGTTCGGAAATTGTTTTAGCCAAATTACTTTTTATTGGAATTTTTAAATTAGAACTCAGCACGATCCTATATGGCTGTATACAAGTTCCCAAATCTCGCACGTTCAAGCTAGGATCATCGGATATTACCGTCCCACTGCCTACCATGATCGCATCGTGTTTCCTTCTCATATTATGAACAAAATGACGAGCAGAGGAGCCCGTTATCCACTTACTATCTCCTATTTTGGTAGCAATTTTTCCATCGATGCTTGCTGCTAGTTTTAGAGTAACCCAAGGTCGGCACTCACTCTGAGAGAAGAAAAAACCGGAATGATCCAAAGATGCCTGATCAGACAAGACACCAACTTTAACCTCTATCCCAGCCGCCTCAAGAATAGATATTCCTTTACCATTTACTCTGATGTCAGGATCAATAGCCGCTATAACTGCGCGTTTAATACCCGCTTTAACAAGCGCGTGCGCACATGGGGGAGTTTTCCCCTCGTGAGAGCATGGCTCCAAAGTTATATAGGCTGTAGCACCTTTAGCGGCCGAACCAGCTTGCTCTAGTGCCTGTGTCTCAGCATGTGGCCTTCCATTTGGAGCCGTGTAACCTCTACCAATAATTACATCATTTTTTACAATTACACATCCGACACTTGGGTTTGGCGAAGTCTGACCTAAATTTCGACGTCCAAGGGATATCGCTAATGCCATATAGCGTTCATCTGACACTGAAACTAGGCTTTGTCGTCTGTATCTGGCGGCCTGAGTTCAGATACGAACTTATCAAAATCATCAGCTGCCTGAAAATTTTTGTAAACACTGGCAAATCGAACATAAGCTACAGTGTCAATTCGTGCCAAAGCTTCCATAACGATTTCACCAATTTTATTTGAATTAATGTCAGTTTCGCCCAAACTTTCAAGGCGACGCACGATTCCAGAAATCATCTGCTCCATTCTCTCATGTTCAACAGGTCTTTTTTGCAGCGCTATACGAATAGATCTTTCCAGCTTATCTCTGTCAAAATCTTCGCGTCTTCCACTTGATTTTATGACTACTAAGTCTCTAAGTTGAACCCGCTCATATGTTGTAAAACGACCACCGCAAGCGACACAAAATCTGCGCCGTCTTATCGAGACATGATCTTCCGCAGGTCTTGAGTCTTTTACCTGCGTATCAATATTACCACAAAACGGACAACGCATCACTACACCTCTTGTTGTAATCTCTCAGTATGGATCTTGCGCACACTTATCCACAGTTAGAATAAAAAATAAACAACAAATTGTGTAGTATAATTTTTTAGCGCCTATATGAAGTACATCAAGCTAAGAGTAGGCATGCAATAATTCCCCTCTTGCGTGCACTTAAACGATGCTCAACAAGGTAAATCCCCTGCCAGGTACCAAGCGTCATTTTACCATCTTCTACTGGGATAGATAATGTCGTGGGCAGCAACCCAGATTTGATATGCGCAGGCATATCATCAGGGCCCTCATAAGTATGAGTTAAATAAGACATTTCTGGCGACGAACTGGGAGGTACTAATCTCTCAAGAAATTGAGTGAAATCAAATTTTACCTCAGGGTCAGCATTTTCCTGAATTAAAAGACTAGCTGAAGTATGCTTAACCAAAAGCGTCAAAAGACCATTACCCTCAACCCATTGTTCTATTTGGCTTGTTATTTCGTAAAGACCGGGGCCATTTGTTGACACAAGAAAATTTTTTGTTTTCATGTTCAATAAAACTCAAAAGTAATTTTTAGGCGGCCACTAAAACTCTTATTGATCAAGAAAACTACGCAGTTTCCTACTCCTACTGGGATGTTTCAACTTCCTTAAAGCCTTAGCTTCAATTTGCCTAATTCTTTCTCGGGTAACGCTAAACTGTTGTCCAACCTCTTCCAAAGTGTGATCAGTATTCATCCCAATACCAAATCGCATTCTTAAAACTCGCTCTTCTCTAGGTGTCAGAGAAGAAAGAACACGTGTAGTTGTTTCTTTGAGATTTTCCTGAATCGCACTGTCTAATGGAAGCACAGCATTTTTGTCTTCAATAAAATCACCTAATTGAGAATCTTCTTCATCACCAATTGGAGTTTCCAAAGAAATTGGCTCTTTGGCAATCTTCATAACCTTACGAACTTTTTCGAGAGGCATTTGGAGTTTACCAGCCAACTCTTCAGGAGTAGGCTCTCTTCCAATTTCATGAAGCATCTGTCTACCAGTGCGGACCAATTTGTTTATAGTTTCAATCATATGAACTGGAATTCTGATAGTTCTGGCTTGATCTGCTATCGAACGGGTTATCGCCTGACGTATCCACCAGGTCGCATAAGTCGAAAATTTATAACCACGGCGATATTCAAATTTATCAACCGCTTTCATAAGCCCAATATTACCCTCTTGGATCAAATCTAGAAACTGCAATCCACGATTAGTATATTTTTTAGCTATTGAGATCACTAATCTTAAATTAGCCTCAACCATTTCCTTTTTAGCCTGACGAGCCTCTTTTTCTCCCTTTTGCACTTGGGAAACAATTCTTCTAAATTCAGAGATGTCTAGACCAACATATTGTCCAACTTGTGCCATGTCGGATCTTAAATCTTCGGCCTTTTCTCGTGATTTCTCAATGAACATTTGCCAGCCGCGACCAGTTTTTTCAGCCATACGGTCAAGCCAGTTGGGATCTAATTCATATCCACGATACTCTTCTATAAAATCTCTGCGGTTGATGCGCGCTTGGTCGGCTAATTTAACAATCGATCCATCAATCTGCATTATTCTTCTATTGATACCGTATAATTGGTCTATTAGCGCTTCAATTCTGTTGTTATGAAGATGCAACTCATTAACCAGTTCAACAATTTCTGATCGTAAAGATTGATAGTGTTTTTCTTGAGATTCGGAAAAATCGCTTCCATCGTTTAATGTTGCAGATATTCTGTCATCCTGCATTTCAGATAATTGTGAATAATCTGACGCTATGCGATCCAAAATCTCCAAAACACGTGGCTTTAATTCTGCTTCCATTGCTGCTAACGACATATTTGATTGATCGTCATCATCATCATCGTCATCATCACTAATAATTGGATTTCCGTCAGCGTCTAATTCTTCTCCAGCTTGTTTTATCGGAGCACCATTAACATTCGAGGTTTTTATGACCTTTTGTTCATCAACCTCTTCACCCATTTGATTACCAAATGTTGCCTCAAGATCGATGACATCTCTGAGCAAAATGTCCTCATTTAAAAGTTCGTCGCGCCAGATCGTAATGGCCTGAAATGTCAATGGGCTTTCACATAAACCCAATATCATTGTATTTCGGCCAGCCTCGATCCGCTTTGCAATAGCAATTTCACCTTCTCTGCTGAGCAATTCAACAGAGCCCATTTCACGAAGGTACATACGAACCGGATCATCCGTCCGGTCTAATTTTTCTGTGTCTCCACCAGAAACTGCAACATCTTTAGTTTGGTTGACTGCAACCAAATCTGTAACGCGGCCTTCTTCTTCCTCAACATCTTCATCTTCAATAATATTAATGCCCATTTCAGACAACATAGACATAACATCTTCAATCTGTTCCGAAGAAACCTGATCTGGGGGTAAAACATTATTTAGTTGATCGTAAGTTATGTAACCACGCTCTCTTGCCTCAGCGATCATCTTCTTAACCGCTGCCTGACTCATGTCTAAAGACAAGTCAGCGTCTTGTTCATCAGTTTTGCGATCTTCATTATCTTTTGCAGCCATAGTTAGCTCCTGAGGCATGTCGAGTGATTCGTGTACCCGAATCAATAGCGTGAACTTTTGATTCGCACACCCATATAACTTAATAATTACGTTTAATTTTCACGATTTTTAGATTTATTAAAGGTATCT
>Ga0208130_1001663_pt1 | contig 10639 bp, 9 predicted proteins | sample ETNtaG_31_FD_185771 | JGI IMG/M metagenome (GOLD analysis project Ga0208130, IMG submission 185771) | Marine microbial and viral communities from oxygen minimum zone, Eastern Pacific Ocean - ETNP201310SV78 (SPAdes) (version 2) | ecosystem: Environmental > Aquatic > Marine > Oceanic ...
TGGAGTTCCAGCTCTATTTAAATCCACTCCAGTTTCACCTTCAAAAAGATCATGAATTGATTTTCCTGCATCTTCTTCTAGATGAGCTCTTGTGATGTTGACCACTTTTTCAGAATCATCGGTTACAATTTTAATTGAACCATTTTCGACAATAGGCTTTGTCATTTGGGTAATTTGATATCCTTTAGGTAAGTCAGGATAGAAATAATTTTTTCGATCAAAAGTAGAGGTTTGATTTATGTTGGCGCCTGTAGCTAATCCAAACCTTATGGCTTTGTAAAATGCTTCTCTGTTAGCTACAGGAAGGACTCCTGGTAAACCCATATCAATTAAATCGACATGTGTATTAGATTCAGCACCAAACTCTGTAGATCCTCCAGAGAATAGCTTAGATCTTGTTGAGAGTTGGACGTGTATTTCAAGACCTATCACCGTTTCCCAACTCATTGCCTTACTCCTTCTGGTGTGTGGTTATGCCAATCAGTTTCTTTTTGGTACATGTGAGCAAAATTTAAAATTGCACTCTCATTAAGAAAATTTCCAATTATTTGAAGACCAATTGGTTTGTTATCAATATTACCATTTGGAATTGACATAGCTGGGAGTCCAGCCAGGTTTGCAGAAATTGTGAATAAATCTTCTAAATACATTTGTATTGGATTGCTTCCTTTTGATCCCATTTTAAAAGCAGGCCCTCTTGTAGTAGGCGTCATAATCACGTCAACATTTTTAAAAGCACTGTCAAAGTCATTCTTGATCAATCTTCTGACTTGTTGTGCTTTTTTGTAGTAAGCATCATAGTAACCTGCAGATAGAACATAAGAACCAATTAATATTCTTCTTTTAACTTCATCCCCAAATCCCTCTGAGCGAGTTTGAATATAAAGCTCATCTAGATCTTTAGGATTCTCAGATCTTCTTCCAAATTTTACTCCATCAAACCTAGATAAATTAGATGAACATTCAGCAGGAGCAACCACATAATAAGTTGGAACGGATAAAGAAAGATTGGGTAAATTAATATCAACAAGTTCTGCCCCTAGTGAAACATATTCTTTAAGCGAGTTTTCATACACTTTAATTACTTCACTATCTAGGCTAGATAAATCAAGATCTTTTACAATTCCTATTTTTTTTCCTTTTAGAGAGTCGTTTAAATTATCCTCAAAATTAGGGATTTCATCGTCAAGAGAGGTAGTATCTTTTTCATCATGAGAGCACATTTGATTAAGCATAATTGCACAGTCTTCAGCTGTTCTTGCCATGGGACCTGCCTGATCAAGACTTGAAGCAAACGCAATCATTCCCCATCTAGAAATTCTTCCATAAGTTGGTTTAAGTCCAGATATTCCACATAATGATGCCGGTTGTCTAATTGAGCCACCGGTATCTGTTCCAGATGCTGCTGGTACAATCCCCGCTGACACTGCAGAAGCAGAGCCACCAGAACTTCCTCCAGGTACAAGTTTTTGACCCCATGGATTCTGCACATTTCCAAAAAAACTAGTTTCATTAGAAGAGCCCATAGCAAATTCATCCATATTAGTTTTTCCTATTGAGATACAGCCAGCATTTTCCAGATTTTTAATTACTGTTGCAGAGTAGGGAGGTATAAAATTATTGAGAATATTTGATGCACATGTAGTTCTAAGTCCTTTTGTGCAAAATAGATCTTTTTGTGCAATAGGAATTCCTGCTAGTGATAAATCAGATGGATTGTTATCTAAATTTGCAGCTTTTTTTAGAGAGTTTTCTTCATTTAATGTAATAAATGCATTAAGGTGCTTATTTTCATCAATAAGCCTAAAAACCTCTTGTACAATCTCCTTATTTGAAATCTCTTTTTGAGATATCATACTCTTAATTTCTTTGATTGTTTTGTATCTAATTGTCATTCAACTACCCTTGGGACTAAAAAATAATCTTCATTACTTGATGGTGCTATTTCTAAGAATTCATCTTTAAGATTTTTTGCTGTTACTTTGTCAGTTCTTGTTTTAGCAGTTTTTTCAAGTGGGTTTGTTAATGGTTCAATATTGGATGTATCAACATCATCAAGTTGATTAACAAATTCGATAATATTATCTAAATCTTTAACGATTTTTTCTTCTTTTTGATCATCAATTTTAAGTCTTGATAGGTAAGATATAGTTGTTACTGTTTTCTTGTCCATATATAGGATATTATTATAGGTTAGAGAGGAGATATTAACCTAACTAACAAATTATTTAAATTATTTTATTGTAGGGAATCACGTGAAATTTAACTTGTTCAAAATGATTGGAGGAGCTTTCTCCAACGACTTATCTATAGATCTTGGTACAGCAAATACTTTAATTTATACAAAAGATGTAGGTATTGTGCTCAATGAGCCATCAGTTGTTGCCATCAGGGAATCTAGAGGACAAAAAACTGTAGTTGCTGTTGGAACAGAAGCAAAAAAAATGCTTGGTCGAACCCCAGGTAATATAAAAGCAATTAGGCCTTTATCTGAAGGAGTTATCGCAGACTTTCAGGTTACAGAAAAAATGCTTCAACATTTTATAGCAAAGGTTCATGAGAAGCTTTTTATAAAGCCAAGTCCAAGAGTATTAGTTTGTGTGCCATGTAGATCAACTCAAGTTGAAAGAAGGGCGATCAGAGAATCAGTGCTCGGCGCAGGAGCAAGAGATGTTAAATTAATTGAAGAACCAATGGCAGCTGCTATAGGAGCAGGACTCCCTGTTGAAGAGGCAAGCGGAAATATGGTTGTTGATATTGGTGGCGGTACTTCAGAAATTGCTATTTTGTCGCTTAATGGGGTTGTATATTCTGAATCAGTAAAAATTGGTGGCGATAAACTGGACGAATCTATAACTTCATGGATAAGAAGAAATTACGGATGTGTAATAGGTGAATCGACAGCTGAAAAGATTAAATATACGATAGGCTGTGCCTCAACAGAGTCAGAAAAACTTGAAATGTCTATAACAGGTAGAAATCTTGCAGAAGGCATACCAGAAACATTTACTATCAATAGTGAGCAAATTTTTGAAGCAATGAAAGATCCGCTATTTGGAATGGTGAGAGCTATTAGAAATGCATTAGAATTATCACCACCGGAACTTGCAGCCGATATAGCTGAAAGAGGAATCGTTCTCACAGGCGGCGGAGCACTATTAAGAGACTTGGATAAACTTATTTCAAGCTCAACAGGGATACCAGTGATTGTTGCTGAAGACCCATTAACGTGCGTGGCAAGAGGTGGAGGTCAGGCTTTAGAAATAATGGATAAATATAATATTGATCTTCTATCTTCTGAATAACTTCTATGGCTAGGATTTCGCCTACCCCTAGTCAAAAAATTCTATATTTATTATGCATATTTATCGGTGTTGGTATTTTGTATATAGACTACAAAACTGATTATTTTAAAAAAATAAAACATAACTATAAATCTTTTGTAATTTCAACTTCGTACATCTTAAAAAATTACACTATTGAACCCATAAAAAAAAATATAAATCAATTCAAGACAAGAAAGACTTTAATCAAAGAAAACGAAAATCTAAAAAAAGCTCTTGATGTTAGTCATTTGAATAATTACCTAATTTCAAGAGAGAATAAATTTTACAAGGATGAAAATATTATCAAATATCCATTCGATAATAACAAATTAAGTAAATACTCATTAGCACAAGTAAAAGATTTAGATCCAAATATTTTTAATTGTTGTGACAAGCATAGAATGTATATTGAAATTATTTCAAATAACAAACAGATTGAAAAAGAAAGTGTTGTTTTTAATTCTTCAGGAATTATTGGTCAAATCTCAAATGTAGGTAAGTATATGGAGGTAATTTTTTTAACAGATATTTCTCACTCAATTCCCATTAAATCTATTTCTGAAGAATTTTTCTGTAATGCAAGGGGGAGTGGTAAAGCAAATGTCATTATTTGCTCATTCAATCCTTTGGTTTGGAAAGAGGAAATAACTTTAAATAAAAAATTTTATACATCTGGTCTGGGAGGAGTTTATCCTGAGGATATTAAAATAGGAGCTGCAGTTAATATTGAAGATATATCGGCTACAAGAAAAGATATAGAAATCAAATTATTATCAGATCCCCTTGAAAGTAATTTATTTGGAGTGCTATCAGACCAATGATTAGATTTTTAAAGAGAATGATTGCTCTTATATTTTTGAGTTACATTGAATTAAATATTGCTGGCTTTTTAGCTAAAATTTATATAATTATTCCAGTAACTTTTTTAGGATATTCGTTTTACATTTATAGGACCAATTCAAAAATAAGTCCGGTAGTAGCTTTTTTAGCAGGATTATTTGTTGACATAATCCAGGAATCATACTTTGGTTTAAATGCAACTCTATTTTGTATAATTACCTACTTAATTCACTCATATTCAAATGCATTTAAAATATTTTCAAATTTCCAGATTTGTTTATTTTTTGGGCTTACTGCATCAGCATATGTTGGTTTTACTCAGCTTGTTCTAAGTCTTTACAACTTTTCTTATTTGATTTTAATAATAAGCACAATTATTAATATTAGTCTTTGTATTGGTTTGGCTATTTCAGCTTCATACATACCAAGGCCATTAAGATTAGAAAAATAAATATGGCAATAGCTAGAAAAATATCAATTTCTTTATTATTTATCTCAGCTTTTTCATTATTCACCTCAGCGGCAATATATATCTCTCTAATTTATAAGCCTGAAAATGCAATTTTTCTAGCTAATAAGCTCTTTAATGATGACTTAATAATTGAGTATAAAAAAGTGGACTCTAATAAAGATTTTTTATCCCCAGGTTTTAACATTGAAGGAGTTCTAGTCAAAAATTTGGATAACAAGACAATAATAGAGGCTGATAAGATTGGAATAGGTATTAACATTTTAAAAACTTTTACTGAAAAGGAAGTTCATCTTACCTTTTTAGACTTACAAAACTTTTTATATATTAATAATAAGGATATAAATCAAAAGACTAGTATTAAATTTATTATTGATAAAATAGATATTAGATCTGAAACTTTTGATCTCCAAGCAAGCAATACCCTTATTCAAAGCAAGGATGGAAATATTTCAATAACTAATAACAATGGAAAACTAAATAATATTATTTTTAATGAATTAGATATCTTTAAAAAATATAATTCAGATAAGATTTATTATTCAGCCACATTTAATCTTGATGAAAAAAATATTGATGATAATAATTTAATTAATTTAGAGACATTCTTAGATTACAAAATTGATCTGGAGGTTCATAGCAAGGGTTATTTTGATTTAAGTTCAAGAATTTTAGAAAATCTAAATAAATATATTTTTAAAAAATCATTACTTATCACAAAGACAGAATACCCTATAAAAAATATAGAATTAGTTGTAAACAGTAATATAAATAATGAGCTTAGTGGTCTATTTTCGGCCTCAATACCAGATCAAGATATTAATGGTTCAATTCTTTTTAAAGATCAACACCTGACTATTAGGTCTGAAATAAAATTTAATATGAATCAAATTGCAAACTATGAACAGTATTTTGAATTAAATGGATTAGAAGAATTTAGAGGAGTATTAACTTTAAAAGATGACTTAGCTTCACTTGATTTAGAAACAGATCTATCTAATACAAAAATCACTTCCGCTATAGATGATCTCAATAAAGATATTGGCACAAATCTAATAACAACAATCAACATTAAAGATCTATCTAAACCAACATATTTTATCAAGAATTCTAATTTTAAATCTTATATTGGTCAAAACAATACTGGATATTTTTCATTTGGAAATGATTATGACAAAGACATTCAACTTTTAGATTATACAAAGGGTTTTTATATATTTTTATCTTTAAATAAACTAGACACAAATAAACTTTCATTTAGCAATCAGGCTAACAAATCATTTGGCTTAGTGGCAATAAAAACAAAAATCAAAGAACTTAATTTTTTTGAGAACACTTATAAGGATCAAGAATTTGAAATTAACTTCGGAGAAAATAATATAGATGCATTTTTTTCAGGAAAAGATCTTAATGGAATAATTAAGGTTGATAAAACAGGCTTTATGAGAATTGATCTTTTTGATACAAAATTCGAATTTAAAGGATTAGATATAGTTGAATCTCAAAGTAATTTTAATATTGAAGATATAAATTTAAGATTCGTTGGTAAAAACATTCAAACGTATGATGATCTTTTTCAAGATATTGATTTTTATTTACTAAGAAATGAGGAAATAACAACCATAGATAATATTAATGTCTCAAGTAAGAATTTGAATATAGCCCCTTATAAAAATAATGAAAAAGCTTATATGAGCTATAACAAAACAAATGACATGTATAGAGTAAGGGGATCATATAAAATTAACAATGAAAATAGTCCTTTTAAAGAACTCATTGACTACGATTTTGATTATCTCTCTACAAATTTAAATATTCAATGGATAAGTATTAATCAATTAAAAAATCTTGAGGGGAGGATAGATTTCTTACTAAAAGATTTTAAATCTGATACTTCGCTTGGAGATTCTGCTTTCTTAAGAGCATTAAAAATATTTAATTTGAATGCCATAATTGAAAATATTAATAATGAAACAAATATAACATCCTCAAATTTATATATTAATAGAGCAGAAGGTGATTTTTATGTTGGGCAAAATAGGGCATTAATTAGTAATCCAATTAAGATCGAAACTAGTGAGGCTAAAATGAAGTGGAAGGGGGATATATTTAAAAATTCTGAAGGCCTTCTTGAAAATTTAAATCTAGATTTAGAAATGAGATTAAAAGTTTCTGAAAATATCCCTTGGTATGCTGCAATTTTTGGAGGTATTCCTGCATTGGCTGGTGGCATGGTTTTTGAAAATATTTTTGATGAAAGGCTTGATGATGTTTCAACTTTTAGATTCGAAGTTACAGGCTCTATTGATGAGCCTAAAATAGAAAGACTTAATTAGTTATACAGATATATTGTTGCTAAACCTAAAAAAGAGAGAAATCCAATAACGTCAGTGACTGTTGTAACAACAACACTTCCGCTAATTGCAGGATCCTGTTTAAATTTTCTGAGAATTAAGGGTACAAGTATGCCTGCGATAACTGAGCTTATGAGATTTATTATTAATGCACATGATATAAGAAGAGATATTGCTAATTCTTGAAACCAAGCATAAGTGATAAACCCTACCAAAATCGATAAAACGATACCATTTAAGATTGAAACAGCTAACTCTCTCTTGAATAGCCATTTTATATTTGAAGAATTTATTTGCTCTAGTGTTAAACCACGCAAAACTATTGTTAGCGTCTGGGTAGCTGCTACGCCTCCCATGCTTGCAACTATAGGCATAAGTATTGCCAAGTAAACAAACTTATCAATTACATCTTGGAAAATATTTATTGTACTAGCTGCTATAAAGGCAGTTATAAGGTTAAGGCTTAACCAGAAAACCCTACTTTTTGCAGCTCTTCCCGGAGGAGCAAATGTATCCTCGGCAATTCCAGCCATTCCCAGTAAATTTTGGTCAGCATCCTCTCTTATAACATCAACAACATCATCAATGGTAATCCTGCCTATTAATTTATTATTTTCATCTATTACAGAAGATGAAATCCAGTCGTTTCTTTCAAATAATGTTGCAACCTCCTTGTCATCAAGATCAGCACTAATAGGATGAACTTCCGTCTCCATAATTTCTCTTACAACCATTGATGGATTTGATGTTATGACTCCACTAATTGATAGTTCTCCTAAATATTCATTAGAATCATTAACTACAAAAATTTTATCTGTATTTTCTGGCAATTTTCCTAAATTTCTAAGATAACTTATTACTTCTTTGATTGAATTATTTGGTCTAACACTTATGACATCTGTATTAAGAAGACCTCCAGCAGTATTTTCAGGAAAAGTAAGACCCATTTCAATTCTCATTCTGTCTACTCTTGACATGTTAGAGAGAATTTTTTTCATTCTTTCTTCTGGCAGTTTTTGAAGAATATCTACTATCTCATCGAGTTCTAACTCTTTTACAGCCTCAGCAAGCTCTTCATTAGAAATATTGGAAATTAAGTCCTGTTGAATCTCTTCTCCTAATTCAAAAAGAACATCTCCTTCTTCTTCAGTTTTTAATAGTGAAAACAAAATATTTCTTTGTTTTGGTGGAGATGATTCCAGCGCATGAGCTATTTCAGAGGATGACATATTTGATAAAAGTCTTCTTATTTGATTTAAAGATAAGTCTAAAGATCTATCTAATATAGTTTTTAAATTACTATTAGTATTATTTTTAGCATCGTCCATATAATAATCTTAAGTCACTAACCTTTATCTATTTCTTGATGAGGGTATATTATTCAATTTTCTATATTTAGAGATTGTTCTTCTAGCCAGGCCATAACCTTTTTTATTAAGCTCAATAGCAATTTTCTTATCACTCTTAGGTTTATTCTCTTTATCAACAATATCTTTGATTAATTTCATTAGCTGAGAATTTGAAATGTCTCTAATTTTAGAAACTGAGGTAACCAGTAATGATTTTAATGGCATTACTCCTTTTGGAGTATCAATATATTTATATCTCAATATTCTTGAAATAGTTGAGGGATGAACTCCAATTTCTTCGGCAATTTCTTTGTTGTTCAATGTATTAATTTTTAATGGATTATTTTCAAAAAATGCTATTTGTTTAGAACAAATATATTCACCTACTTTTTTGATGGTGTCGTTTCTTTTTTTAACTGATCGAATAAGCCATTTAGCATCATTTATTTTATTAAGCATATCTGGATTTTTATTTCTCTTTAGTTCTCTTTTAACTTGTTCTATTAAATTATCATCTGTTTTAATTAAAGGAAATCTTTCATCTATAAAACTCACATTTAAATCATTGCCTATTAAAATAATTTTTAGATCCGGCTCGATATATTTTATTTTTTTATAATTAAGGCCTGGGCTAAGATCACATTTTTGTATTTCTTTAATTGCTTCATTAATTTCATTCTCAAAAAACCCCTCTTCAATTAAAGCACCTTTAATTAGCTTTAGATCGTCTAAATCCTCATTAAATAAAATTTTCATTATTAATGATTTCTTTTTATTTGAAATATTGCTGCAAGATATTTGTATTTTTATACATTCTTTATGATTTCTAAAACCAATACCAGCTGGACTCATTTTTTGAATTACATTTACAAGAATTTCTTCAATTTCATCTGAGTTAAAAATATGATCAGAAATTTTTTCAATCTCAAATATTTCCTCAATCAACATTCCATTCTCATCAATACAATCAATTATAATTCTTGATAATTTAATTTGATCTTTATTAAGATTAAAATCGTTTAGTTGCTCAATGAGACTTTCTCTTAATGTTTGCTTTGATTCTATTTCAAAATTAAAATCTTGATTATATGCACCTTCTACTGAATTAAAGTCTTCATTTCTTTCTAGAAATGGATTTTCGTCTATTTCTTTTTCAATTTTTTTTACAAGCTCAAATCTTGATAATTGCAACAAATCTATTGATTTCTTTAGAGAAGGAGTAAGTGCGAAAGTTTGTTTTTGTTTAAGATTTTTTGAAAGATGTATGCTCATTTATTTATACATATTTCCAAGATAAACTTTTTTAACAAGTTCATTTTTTATTAATTCATCTTTATTTCCATTAGCAATAATTTTGCCATTGTTAATTATTGCTGCTTGATTACATATTTCCAATGTTTCTCTTACGTTATGGTCTGTAATTAATACTCCAATATTTTTGATGGCTAATTTTTTTAAAACATTTTTAATATCCTCAATTGCAATCGGATCAATTCCAGCAAAAGGCTCATCCATAAGAATTAATTTTGGTTTAGCAGCAAGAGTTCTTGCAATCTCAACCTTTCTTCTTTGTCCACCAGAAAGCTGCCTTCCTTTTAAATTCAATATTTCAGATAATCCAAATTCTTCAATAGAAATTCCAATAAATTCTTTAATATCTTTTTTATTTTTAAATGATAATTCAGCTAAACCCATAAGATTTTCATATACAGTTAATCCTTGAAAAACAGATGGTTCTTGAGGTAAATATTTGATTCCTAATATAGATCTCTTATGCATTGGAAGATTTGAAATATCTTTATCATGAAGATAAATATTGCCTTTTTCTGGTTTGACCAATCCAGCTATAATATAGAAAGTTGTTGTTTTGCCTGCGCCATTAGGCCCAAGTAACCCATATATTTTTCCCTCATCAACCTTCAAGTTTATTTGAGAAAGAACTTTCTTATCTTTTATTGATTTTGATATTTGTTTAACTTCCAACATAAACTCTTAACCAGATGTCATTTTACCGTTCTGTGGGTTAAAGATTATTATATTTGAGGATATTGAGATCTTTTCATATTTCATTGAAGCATTGCCTATGAGATGAATTTTTTCATCATCAAAAAATAATATCTTATCCGCTTCGCCATTAAATAAATTATCATCCCTTTTTGATTTAATAACAGAAGGACTTCCTGAAAAAGATATAACATCCTTTTGTTGATCATATGTTGCGAAATTAGCTTTAATATTCACATACTCTGAATTAATTTCAACGTTATTATAAAAATTAATTTTCTTTGAATTTTTTAAAAA
>Ga0208130_1001664_pt1 | contig 10636 bp, 9 predicted proteins | sample ETNtaG_31_FD_185771 | JGI IMG/M metagenome (GOLD analysis project Ga0208130, IMG submission 185771) | Marine microbial and viral communities from oxygen minimum zone, Eastern Pacific Ocean - ETNP201310SV78 (SPAdes) (version 2) | ecosystem: Environmental > Aquatic > Marine > Oceanic ...
AAAAATCACTCAGCAACGCATCTTCTTCACGCGGCTTTAAGAAATACATTAGGTAATCATGTTGCTCAAAGAGGTTCTTTAGTAAATTCTGAAAAATTAAGATTTGATTTTAGTCATAATAAACAAATATCTTTCGACGATATAAATAAGATTCAAGATGAAGTAAATTCAGTAATTAAAATATCTTCAAAATCTAATATAGAAATTAAATCTCAAGAGGATGCGATCAAAGCAGGTGCGATAGCATTATTTGGTGAAAAATATGGAGATGAAGTCAGAGTAGTCACTCTTGGGTCCAAAAACGATAATCCATATTCTATAGAATTATGTGGGGGCACTCATGTAAAAGATGTTACTGAAATTAGTAAATTTCTTATTATTAATGAAGAGTCTGTTTCCTCCGGCGTTAGAAGAATTGAAGCCCTTACATTTAAGAAAGTTGATGAATATCTTTCACTAAGAAGTAAAGAAAAAGAGAAATTAGAAATCCAACAAAATGAAAATATAAACAATTTAGAAAAACAAATTAAAGATCTATCTGGTCAAATAGATTTTCAAGATAGTAATAAGTCTGTTTATATTAAAAAATTAGAAAGTTATTTAAATACTTTAAAAAATAAATCAATCTTATCTAGCGACAGCAATAATCAAATCAATGAAGATGAAATTAATGGCGTTAATTACATAACTCAAGTTATTGAGGGTCTTCCACCTAAAGAACTAAGGTCTGTTTATGATAAGTTTAAATCTGAAAAACAGAACTCAATTCTTGCTTGCATAACTATTAATGAAGATAAAGTATCTATCATCATTGGTTTAACTAAAGATTTAACAGAAAAATATGATGCTAGGATTTTGATCAAATCCTCATTTGATCATCTTGGCTCAAAAGGTGGTGGTGGAAGAGTAGATTTTGCTCAAGCTGGTGGAGATAAAAAAAGCAATATAAATCAGGCTTTTTCTAGTATTCGAGAGAAAATTTAGGCAAGTTTTTTTTGCAGATTAACATCTAAACAATTTAAAAAATCTTCTGTATTCATCCATTTGGTATCAGGACTTACAAGAACAGCCAAATCTTTTGTCATTTGACCAGACTCGACAGTTTCGATGCATATTCTTTCCAAGGTGTTTGCAAAATTCATTAATTCCTCATTGTGATCAAATTGACCTCTGAAATACAAACCCCTAGTCCATGCAAAAATTGATGCAATTGGATTAGTGGAAGTTTTTTCACCTTTTTGATGTTGTCTATAATGCCTTGTTACCGTGCCGTGTGCAGCTTCTGACTCTATGGTTTTACCATCAGGTGTCATGAGTACACTCGACATCATACCAAGAGACCCATATCCTTGTGCTACAGAGTCAGATTGAACATCACCGTCATAATTCTTACAAGCCCATACAAATTTACCACTCCACTTCATTGCTGAAGCAACTAAGTCATCAATTAAACGGTGTTCATAAATCAGATTATTTTCTTCAAAACTTTTTTTAAATTCACTATCAAAAACCTCTTGAAATAATTCTTTGAACCTACCATCATATTTTTTCAATATTGTATCTTTTGTAGATAAATAAACTGGCCATTTCAAATTTAAGCCATAATTAAAGCAAGCTCGAGCAAATCCCTTGATAGATTCATCTAAATTATACATAGATAATGCGACACCATCGTTCTTAAATTGGAATACTTCTTCTTCAATAGTTTCACCTTCATCAGAGACGAATTTTAAAAAGAGTTTTCCTGGTTTAGTGATCTTCATTTCTGTTGCTCTGTATTGATCACCAAATGCATGTCTACCTACTACAATAGGATGATCCCAAGTTCGAACAATTCTTGGTATATTCTGACAAATAATTGGCTGTCTAAAGACAGTTCCATCTAAGATATTTCGAATAGTCCCATTCGGAGATCTCCACATTTTCTTTAAATTAAATTCACTCACCCTATTGTCGTCAGGAGTTATGGTTGCACATTTGACACCTACACCATAAGTTTTGATTGCATTTGCAGCATCAACAGTTATTTGATCATCCGTCTCATCTCTTTTTTGAACGGAGAGATCATAGTATTTAAGATCAATATCTAAGTACGGAAGAATTAATTTCTTTTTTATGAAATCCCATATAATTCGGGTCATTTCATCACCATCGAGCTCTACGACGGGATTTTTAACTATTATTTTTGGCATATTATGAAGACCCTAGGTATAACAAATAAAATAGCTAAAAAAAATCTATTTTATTGATCAAATAATGCATTTCAGATATTAATTCATCCACTATGTACTTTCGTTTTCACAAAGAGGTTTCGGCCGCATTAATTATACTCTTCCTTTTAGTCGTTTTTTTTTATTTTATTTACAAACCACTTTTTATTCTTTCATTAATATTATTAATTTTCACATTTTATTTCTTTAGAGACCCTGAAAGAGTTGTTCCAATTGGAGATGATATATTAGTAAGTCCAGCAGATGGTTTAATTACTAATATCACTGAGACAAAAGAAGGAAAAAAAACTTATATAAAGGTTTCTATATTCCTTAGTATTTTTAATGTCCATATACAAAGGCTACCTATTACCGGAGAGGTTACTAAAGTTGACTACATTGAAGGTAAGTTTATCAATGCCACACTAGATAAAGCTAGTGATGAGAATGAGAGACTAAAAATAACAATTAAAAATGGAAATAATATAATTTATGTTACTCAAATTGCAGGTTTAATTGCTAGAAGAATAGTTAATTATGTCAAACCAAATGAAAATATCAACCAAGGTGAGAGATATGGTATAATTAAATTTGGAAGTAGAGTAGATATTGAATTTCCAAATAGCTTTAAATTACTGGTTAATGAAGGACAACAATGTATAGGTGGTGAAACTATTATTGCTCAGGATATTAAATCTAAAATTAGTCAAAGAGAATTTAAAAAAATATAGCATTATTGATTTATGAGAGAATATCCTTTTACAAGGTTCATACCTAATCTGATTACTATGATGTCTTTAATTGCAGGCATCTCATCTATAAAATTTTCTATCCAAGGTAATTGGCAATTAGCTGTATTGATGATTATGTTAGCTGCTTTTTTTGATTTTTTTGATGGCTGGGTTGCAAGAAAATTAAAAAAATCAAGTCAGTTTGGTGCAGAGTTAGACTCATTATCTGATTTTATTAGTTTTGGACTAGCCCCATCTCTTTTAATTAATCTTTGTTTTACATTTAAACTAGGACAAATAGGGTGGATCTTTAGTTTATTTTATACAGTTTGCGCCGCATTAAGATTGGCAAGGTTTAATATTGAAAACATGAAAGAAAAATCAACGACTTTTTTTGGTATCCCTTCTCCTGCCGCAGCAGGCATAGTAATGATCCCAATGTATCTAACTTTTGTTGAATTTAAATATTTACCAATAAATTTTGAGATATTATCAGCTTTATTGGTTGTTTTTTCAGGCGTAATGATGATAAGTAGGGTTTCCACACCATCCTTAAAAAGTATTAAATTAAATTCTCTTTATTTTAGAATTATGATTATTTTTGTGGCTATAATTTTAATATTTTTGATAACGTACTTTTGGCAGACTACTCTTGTAATAGCTTTTGCTTATTTAATATTAGCTATATTTAACTTGTTTTTTTACTTTTTTAGATTTTTCAGCACTACCTCCAGATAAAAACTTAGATTTAATCATTAAGGCTGAAGGGGTTACCAACAAAGTCAACAAAGTTGAAAAAAGTAAACCAAAAATAATAGCTCTTGATAAATCTACCCACCATTGAGTGTCAGGAGAATTATAAGTGTATTCTAAATTTACAAAATCAATATTAATTTTCAAAGCCATCGGCATTAATCCCAAAACAGTGGTAGTCGTTGTTAATAAAACTGGCCTTAGTCTTTGAGCTCCAGTCATTAATAATGCCTCTTTTGCATCCTTTGTTTTCTTATAAAGCCTGTCAAAAGTATCAATCAAGACAATATTATTATTAACAACAATTCCTGCTAATGAAATTACTCCAATGCCACTCATTACTATCCCAAAGGGTTGTTGGGTAATTAATAATCCTAATACAACCCCAACAGTTGACATAATAACGGCAAATAATATCAATATTGCACTACTAAAGCTGTTGAATTGAGTTAGCAGAATTACTCCCATTAAGAATATGGCAATCATAAAGGCTTTTTGAAGAAAAGCTTGCGATTGTTTCTGACTTTCATCTTCTCCTTTAAAAGAGACTTTTACTCTTGGGTCAATGTCTGCAGAGTTGAATTCTGGTAAATCAAGGCCAAAGTTATTTGGAATATCAAATTTTTGAATTCCAAGCCAATGTTTGATTAGTCTTACATAAGCATCTGTTTGATAAAATCTAACAACATCTGATTTTATGGTTTCAATCCTATTTTGATCAACTCTTACTAAATTACCTGTCTCCTGACTCGTTTCTATTTCAGTAAAATTTGAAATTGGAACATACCCTGAGGAAGTAGGAATTTTGATACTATTAAGTTGGTCTATAGTTCTTTGATTTTCGGGAAGGCGAAGATAAATAGGAATAGACTCATCACTATCGTCAGGTCTGAATTCACTTAGTTTTAAACCACCTGTTATTAATTTTATAGTATTTCCTATAATAGCAATACTGGCACCATATTTAGCGGCTTCTTCACGGTTTACATATAGTTGATATTCAATACTAGGTGAGGGAAGAGAAGTTTCTAAATCTTTTAAACCTTGGATATTAGAAAGATATTCCTGAATTCTTTTTACCTCTGAAATAGTGATCACCGGATCATTGGAAGTTAAGTTAATTTCAATAGGTTTTCCCCTTGGAGGACCTGCTCTTTGTGTTCGAGTTTCAACTTTTATTCCTGGTATAGAAGAAGTTGCTTCTCTGATTTCTGATATTAATACATCAGCTTTTCTTCTTTTATCCCAATCCTTAAACTCAATATCAATAAATCCTATAATATCAGGAGAACTTTCTTGCCTATTAGAAACGTTACCAGAAGTGGTGTATATAGACTCAAATTCGTTATTCTGAGTTTGAAGTTGGATAATTTTTTGTTCTACGTTTCTTACTAATTGATCTTTTTCTATTACAGAGAGATTTCCAGTCGCATAAACAATTACTTTTGTATTTTCTGCCTCAACAGATGGGAAAAATATTACACCCTTACCATATTTTCCATAAGCAGTATAAATACCAATAAGTAAAGAGATAGCAACAACAGCGATTTTTAGTGGATGATTTATACATATTTTTAAAATGAACAAATAAATTTTAGTAAAAAAACCAACTTTTGTAATGTCAGTTAAATCTTCATCTTCATCAGCACTAATTTTTGGAATTGATATTGTCTGAAGAAAGCCTCTGCCTTTTATAAATTTAAAAGTTTTATATATAATAAAAGCAATAGCTATTGAAGCTAAAGCTTTGATTCCTAAGCTTAAATATTTATCAAATTGGAATTTGGATAAAAAGGAATAGGTAATAAAATTAATTATACCAAATAAAACTATCGGTATAAAAAAGAAGAAGAAAAGATTTCTTATTTTATATGATTGTGTTCCAATAATAGGAACAACAATTAAAGCCATTACAAGACTGGAGCTAAGCACTGATATTACCGTAATAGGGATATATTTCATAAATCCTCCAGTAGTTCCTGGCCAAAATAATAGTGGAACAAAAACCGCTATTGTCGTTAGAGTCGATGCAATGATGGGCAATGACATTCTAGAGGCTGCTTTTATGTACGCATCAGCTAAACCCATACCCTCTTGAATTTTTCTTTGAGCGTATTCAACTACTACAACCGCCCCATCAACCAAGAGACCAACAGATAAAATTAAACCAAAAAGAACAACCATATTCACAGTGAAACCCAAAGTGTAAAGAACGAGTATTGCGGATAAAAACGAACCTGGAACAGCAAGACCAACAAGAAGACTAGAGCGAATACCTAAAAAGATAATCACAACACTCATAACTAAAAGAATAGAAAAAATGACGTTATTTTGTAAATCTCCTAGCATATTTTTTATGTTGATTGACTCGTCACCAGAGAAAGTAATATTAATCTTTGAAGGTAATGACTTTTGCTCTTCGGCAACTAGATCTCTAACTTGGTTAACAGTTTCTACAATATTTGCACCAATTCTCTTTGAAATTTCTAGAGTAAAAGCTGACTTATCGTTGAGTCTTGCAAATTTTTCAGGATCTTTAAAAGTTCTTTTTAGAGAAGCTATATCTTTAAATTTTATTGTCTTTTTATCATTAACCTTGATAGGTGTATTGAAGATATCGTTTAGATTTTCATATAAACCTGGAATTTTGATCACAAAACGTCCATCCCCAGTATCTAAATTTCCAGCAGATACAACTTGATTGTTCGATCGAACAAAATTTAAAATTTCATTTAAATTAAGACCATAAGATTCAATTTTATTTTGATCGATAATTATATCTAACTGTTCTTCTCTTTCCCCACCAATTTCTACTTCTAATACATTAGGTAAAGATTGAATTTTATCTTTAAGGTCATTAGAAATTTTTTTGAGTAAGAATTCAGAAGCATCTCCGCTAATAGATACAACTAGGATGGGAAAGAGGCTTATATTAACTTCACTTACTTTAGGCTCATCAGCATCATCAGGTAAATCAGATTTTGCACGATCAACTTGTTCTCTAGTGTCAAGCAAGGCCTGGTCTGGGTCAAATCCAGCATTAAACTCTAATAAGACGTTACCACCACTTTGATAGGAGGTACTCGTCATTTCTTTTTTACCCTCTATGTTTGAAATTTCGTCCTCGACTGGTTTAATCAGAAGTTTCTCAGAGTCTTCAGGACTTATACCAGTTAAACCTAAGGAGACATATATATAAGGAAGGCTAACGTCAGGGGAGGATTCCTTTGGAATATTATTAAATACGAGAGATCCGGATAAGATAATAAATAAGAAGATAGATATAGTTGTCCTATAATACTGACTGGCGATATTGACTAAACTCATTTTATTATTCGAAATTTACTTTTTCACCATTAGATACGTATTGTTGTCCAACGATTATAATTTTTTCATTTTCGCTCAAACCAGTAACTAACATATACTCAGATGTATCTTCAATAATTTTAATATCTTTAAATTCAACCTCATTACCTTCAGCAATTACTTTTACACCGAGCTGACCTTCATCACCTAAGGCTAGTATTGAAGGAGAAATTTTGTGAGCTAACACCTCACCTTTATTTATAGAAATCATTGATGAGAGACCATCTTTATATCTAAGATCTTTATTTTTAACTTTAACAACAATTTCAAAAGTTTTTGTTTCAGGGTCTGATATTGGAGACACATAATCAATAAAACCTTGTACTTCCTCTCCCAAGATAGTTACATCAACTTCATTTTTAGTTGATATATCGAGTATTTCATTTTCATTGATATATCCATAAATTTCAAGAGAAGAGAGATCGATTAATTCATAAACTTTTTCACCAGGCATTACTAACTCTCCAGCTATCTTATGATTATCTAATAAGATTCCATTAAAAGGAGCATAAAGAGCAATCTTTTCGAATTCACTTTCTGAGAGAAGGTCAAGTTTATAGAGTTCTAAATTTGTATTGTATTCATCAAGCCTAATAACAAGATCATTTTTATTAACAAAAGTGCCAGCTTTTCTTAAAACCTCTTCTACAGTAGTCATGATTTCAGATTTTACTTCAATTCTTTGGTGAGCTTCTGTAGTGGAACTAAATTCGATACTGTCTTTAATGACAAAAGCTTCTGAGTCTAAAACTTGAACAGTAAATAATTGATCCTCACTATTTTTATTAGCCTCACCCCATTCAGAGGCAAAAAGAGGAGAAACAAAAAATAATATTGCTAAAAATTTTTTAGTAATGGAGTTTGTCATGATGTAAAGTTAGCTTTCTATGAGTATATGTAGAGGAATTCATATCAGATTATAGATAAAATGAAACAATGGTATAAAAATAGAAAAAAAGACCATTTTTATCAACTTGCTCAGAAAAATGACCTTATTTCTAGGGCATATTATAAATTAGAGGAAATTGATAAAAAACATCAAATTATTAAGAAATCTTCTAAAGTATTGGATATTGGATGTTGTCCTGGTGGGTGGACTCAATATGTTCTCAATAAAAGTGGAAATCAAAGCGTAGTCGGAGTCGACATCCTCCCCATAGAAAAAAAATTTAATGATAATTTCATTTTTTATAATTTTGATTTGAACGAGTTTGAAAAAATTTCTGAAGTTTTTATCTCTAAAAATTATTGTTTTGATGTAATTATATCTGACATAGCCCCAAACACATCTGGTAACCAGTTTCTAGATCAAGCAAATAGTTACAATTTAAGTTTTTTATCTTTTCAATTTATCAAATCTTTCTTAAAAAAAGGTGGCTTTTTCTTAGTAAAAAATTTTCAGGGTGAGGATACAGAACAATTATTTAAAGAAATTAAATTTCAATTTAATAAAGCAATGTATGTCAAGCCCAATGCCTCAGACAAAAAGTCTAAAGAAATTTATATTTTAGGTTTAGAAAAAAAATAATTGTTTAGCCAGATATTTAATGAAGACAAGTTACTAAAAACTTTTCTTTTATTATTATAAGATACTTCAAAAAATTCACGATCATATTTATTTGAATAATTAATTTTGATAATAGGAAAAGAAAAATTTGATTTATAAAAAGTAATATTAGTTTTAGAGTGTTTTGAGTCAGCAGTTTGGATAGAATAATTTTTCCAAATATTTTTAGATAAACCGTAAGAGTAAGCATTAAGTAAATATTGAAAAGTTTTTTTTGGGATAGAATAATTAGAATTAGTATTTAAGTTTATAATTTTCAATATATATTAAGATAAATGGTACTATTAAATTCTTCAAGTTGTAAATTTGGTTGGAAACCTGAAAACTTTGAATTTACAAGCCTAAAAGGGGATAAAAATTCTCTTTATAATATGTCTGGTTTAAATGGAATTTTGATTATGTTTATATGCAATCATTGCCCTTATGTAAGATCTATTGAAAAAAAGATTGCCATTGAAACCGCTCGTCTCAAAGAGATAAAAGTTAATTCATTAGCAATTATGTCTAATGACCAATCTTCTTATCCTGAGGATAGCAATTCTAATTTATTGGAGCAGATTTCCAGGGCTAAGTTTGATTTCGAGTATATAGTTGATAAAGATCAGTCAATTGCCAAAAACTTCGATGCCCTATGCACTCCAGAATTCTATTTTTTCGATAAAGATCTTAAATTACAGTACAGAGGTAGGCTGGACTCAAATGGAAAAGATCCAGAAATGGGAGAGCCAGAGTTATATTATGCTATTGAAGAAGTAATTGCTAAGGGGTATTGTTCCTCACAACAAAGCCCAAGTATGGGATGTTCAATTAAATGGAAAAGTTAATTACTAAAAGAAATATATTTATTGCTTCCAGTCTAGGAATTTTACTTATCCTACTCGCATATTTCTTTCTATTTAATTCAAATAAAGAATCAGAGAAGTATTTCGATATTTATCTAGCTAAACTTTATAATGAAGATACTCAAGGGATTGATCAAAAAATGGAATATCTATCTAATATCTCAGATCCGAATGTTTCTTTTTTTGCTGATCTAAATTTAGCTTCTATAGATAATTTAGATAAATATGAAAAACTTGAGAGGGATATAATTCTTTTAAAAAAAGCTATTGTTGATTTAGACTCTCAAACTTTAAAATCGTTATCCCAAGATGAAAATTTTATCTTTAGTGATATCGCAAAAATTTATTTTCTTAATTTAAATATAAATAATTTTGATTTAATCTATCAAGACAATAGTGAAGAAATTGATAATTTTTTCATCAAGGCTATCAGTCGATTGAAAAATGAAAATAGTTAAGCTTATCGGCTTTTTACTTCTCCTTTCATCATGTAACCAATATTTAGGAACAGTAGAGCCTGATTATATTCCTCAAAATGAAGTTGAAGAGGTTTTTTTAAATAAAACACGGGCTCTAGAAAGTGAAGATGAATTCAAAATAGGTAAGGTTTTTTATCCTGATAATAAAAAGTTTGATTTAAACGAACCATTAGATTTTAAAAAAATAGCTAGTATTGATAAAAATTCACAATTCTTGATTTTAGAAAATGAAATTTACTACAATAAGAAAAATGATTTATTTTCGCTTACCAAAAAAGATTTTAAAAAAAATAATATTTTTGAAATTGAAATAAATAAGGATGAAGAAATTATTCTCATTTCGTCTTTCGATAACGAACTATATATTTTAACAAATAAAGGTAAGGTTTTTAAATCTATACAAAATGGTTTTGAAATAATCTTAGATTTACAGGTTTTTTTGAGTCAAAATACTATCTCACAATCTTCCAAAATTATCACTTTTAGTGTTTTTGGAGAAATCATTGAAATTAACTTAGAAAATAACACTTTTGTTACAACTGGAAATTTTGCTGTTAATCATGGAATTACAAACACCTCAAATACGTACCCATACAATAATAACAATGTTATTCTTTATAATTCTGGAACTTTAATTTTTTTAAATCAAACAAATAATACTCCAGAAACAAATTATTACTTAGAAGAT
>Ga0208130_1001665_pt1 | contig 10634 bp, 9 predicted proteins | sample ETNtaG_31_FD_185771 | JGI IMG/M metagenome (GOLD analysis project Ga0208130, IMG submission 185771) | Marine microbial and viral communities from oxygen minimum zone, Eastern Pacific Ocean - ETNP201310SV78 (SPAdes) (version 2) | ecosystem: Environmental > Aquatic > Marine > Oceanic ...
CCTCCCATAGTAATCACACTATCTCCTTTTTTTAAGTCTTTTAACATATCTTCTTTTTCTTTCTGCTTCTTTGCCTGAGGCCTAAGCATAAAGTAATATAATATCAACATAATTAGTATGAATGGTAAGAACCCTAAAATTCCACTACCTTGAACTTGCTCTGATTGCCCGAAAATAAAACTCAAAATCTATCCTTAATTATTTGGCTATAATCTAGTTGAAAAACGTTAAATTTTATATTATAAAATTGAAAACTTAAACAGCTGGGATATTAACTTCAAAAACTGTGCCTGAATTCAATTCTGAACTTATAATGGATATCGTACCATTATGAACTTCTTTAACTATTCTTTGACATAATGACAAACCTAAACCCCATCCAGTAAATTTAGTACTAAATCCTGGTCTAAAAATATTTTTCCAATCTTTTTTTGGTATACCACAACCATTATCAGAAATTTTTATTTTAACTTTATTTGAAGTTTTAATTAAACTTATTCTAATAATTCCCTCATTAGTGCCAATAGCGTCAATACTATTACGAATTAAATTCTCAATAGCCCAGGATAATAATGTCCCATTTGCCTTAATTTTTATTCCAGAATTAATATCATTAATTAATTGAATTTTATTTCCTAAAACAGGAATTCTTTTACTTAAATAAAATAATATATTCTCTATTTTATTTGAAATATTTATTTCTTCTATCTCTGGATCTGAGCCCATTTTACTAAATCTTCGGCTAATTTGTTGCAATCTATCAATGTCTGACTCCAATTCAGGAATAATGTCTTTAGCATTAGAGGCATCCTCTTTTAATAAATCAATCCACCCTAATAGTGCTGATACTGGAGTGCCTAATTGATGAGCTGTTTCTCTAGACATTCCAACCCATATGTGTTTTTTTTCATTACTACGTATAAAAGAAAAGCCCAAGAATCCAAAAAACACAAATACTCCTATGAGTAAAACCTCAACATAAGCCCAGATTTGAATTTTTTGAATTAAAAATGAGTCACCATAATGCAAATACCCAAAATTAATAGATTCATTATTTTCATCATTAAAAACTAATGGAATTGGGGTATTAATCTTATCCATTGACTTCATCAACTTAATTTTATCGTCATTATTTTTAATATTATCAGGAAGATTCATCCATAATTGAGGCTTTTTATTTTGATTAGATTGTATAATAGGAAATTTTACTTTTCTTATAATATTCTCAAAAATAAAATTAATATTTGTAAGCGACTCATCTTTTGCAGTAGCAGCTATTAACTCAGCATATAATTTTACTACTGACCTGTTATCTTTTCTTAATTCAGATGATAAATATCTATTATAAGAGAATAACCCGATAACTAAAAAAACACCAAATAAAAATATACCACCTTTTATATTCCCTATGTATCTATAAGAAGATTTCATAATATTTTATTTTTCCTATCTCTCAATAGGAATAATAATAGTAATATCAAAACACCATAAAAGGAAGATCTAGAAACAATCTTTGCTAATTTCCAATTCTTTGCATCATAATAGAATTGGATTTTATTTTTCCCTTTAGGAATATAAACAGATCGAAGAACATGATTTGTCTGATATATCGGACTAAGCTTACCATTAACTTTACATTTCCATCCAGGTTCATAATATAACTCGGAAAGTACTAATAATGCTTCATCAGAAGATTCGGTTTGAATATCAATATTATTGGGAGTATAAGAAATGATATTAATTATACCTTCAGGACTACCTGATAACATAGGTCCTCCATAATTATAAACTACAGCAGTTTTTTTGGGCTTAAAACCAATATTCATTACTTTTGTTAAAGAAGTTTTTTGATTATCAACATTATTTATATCACCTACTAACCAAGCTCTTGGTAAAACATTAACATTCTCATATAAATTATTTACACCTTCAATCTTTTTAAATGAATTGTTTTGCACTTTCTTTCTAGTCAATAAATATTTTACATTGAGCATATTCAATATTTCAGGCCTACGAAATCCACCAATATCCATCAGATCTTGATAATTTCTAAGTTTTACTGCTCTATACCCGCCTATTGACTGAAGATTCCAATAACTATAATAATTAGTACTTATTTCATCTGCCGGGAAGATTCTAAAATTATCATTATCAGCTAACATGTAGTCTATTTTAGAATCTTTTATAAATTGATTATTAAAATTCTTTTTTTCAGTAAGACTTAAAAACTCTCGATCTAAAACCCATAAATCAAAAACTAAAACACCTACAATTAGTGATAAAAAAATATTTTTATTTAATTTATCTTTTGAATAACTCCATATTAATGCCAAAGTACTGATGCTAATCACTAATGCTAAAATTAAGCCTTTGTTAAAATAATCAACTCTTATTGTTTGAACAAAATTAATATAATTTGGGAACCGAGTATCTCCAACAGCATTAAAACTTAATAAATTTTCCCCAAATAGAAATAAAAGAAAAGATGCAGCAACAAATGTCCCAAGAACAATTTGGGAAGCGCTGATCAACCTAATTTTATTTGAATTAGTTATATAATCGAGAGCACTTGCAGATAAATATGAAAAAGAAAAAATTAAAACTATATAAATCATTGATGGGATTCTAAACTTTGAAAAAAATGGAGCATAATCAAATAATAACTGATACATAATTGGTAAATGTTTCCCAAATCCAATTAAAAGAAATATCAGACTAATGATCCAAAGAAAATTTTCAAAATAATCAAACTCTTTTTTTTGAAATCTTATAACTAGAGAAATCAATGGTAATAGCAAAATTAATAAGCCCATATAATGTGTTGATTGCGTAAATGGCATATAACCCCAATACGATGCCTGTTTCATAAACACAGATGGATTAGTTCGATTTTTAACACTAAAGTTTTGTAAGCCAAAATGATATGGAAATAAAAAAGAAATTACCTCCGCAGGATGAAAAGACCACTGAGTTGCATAGTCCCATTTTGTACCAGATGATGTCTCATTAGTTTCATCTAAAACAGAAGGTGCACCTCTATTAGAATGTTTTTGAAATGTAAATATATCTAAATAAGGGTCTACCACCATCAGACTAGATATTAAAATTGAACTAACTAATAAAATTAATAATCGAATCGAAATATTACTTTTTTGATTTTTATAATCGAGCAAAAAATTGTAAAACCACCAAGCTGCAATGAACATCCAACTATAGTATACGATCTGAGGATGATTCATCCAAAGTTGAAATGCTGAAATAAGGCTCAAAAACAAAATTGACTTTAAAGATTTTGATTGAAAAAGATAATATACAGCAAAGAATAACCATGGGATTAAGGCCATTGCCATAATTTTATTATTATGCCCCGCATTTATCAAACCAAAAACATGAGGAGTCAAAGCAAACCCAATTCCACCAAATAATGAACTAATTAAACTAATTTTTTTAAATATTAAGAAATAATATAATCCTATGCCCCCAACTGACAACCAAAACCACATTCTTAATCCTTTATTATTAAAAAAGAATTCTTGGGTTTGCAAGCCAGTAGGATCCCCACTTGTGTTTATATAACTACCATAGGCAGGCATTCCAGAAAAAAGATTTGAAAACCAATAAGGAAAAATATCAGACTTTTGTTCAAGATTTTCAGCCCATTTTTTTATTGGAACATGTGATATAGAATCCTGTGCTAATGGAACTTTGTTTTGAAATACCATTTCCCAAATAAAAACCAGGCACAAGCAAGGTATAATTAATACTATTTTATTAACGCTCATTTTATTTCCATAATTTAATTTTCCCTGGCAATGGATATAATGCTTTATCAAAATATATCATAACTACTAAACGCTTAAAATTATCAATTAAAAATGATAATGATAATTTAAACATATAGAAGACCTTAATAGCTTTCTTAGAATGATTAATTCCGTAATCATAACCAAGTATATCATTAACTTTTTTAATTGAATCAATATCTAAATTAAACTTTTTTTTATGTATTCCACTAATTTGAACATGATTAAAAACAAAATGATCATAGCTAGTTAAAATTCTATTTTTACCTTTAATTGAATTTGATCTAATCGCTCCATATGGACTGTTACTCCATGATTTAATTTTATTTACATTATCTCCTGATGATACTTTAATCATTTTATTATCATATGAAACATTTAAAAATTCGCATAAATCTTTTATAGATTTTTCAGGATTTGTAACTAAATCTTCATATGAGAGATCATAATAATTTTCTTGATTTCTGCATGCTAATGCTGCCGCTGAGTTATATAAATACAACATGGAAGCATAATATGAATTCATCCCTCGCTTTTTTAATGAAGAGACCACATCTCTATAGTCACGATATATATGAATAATTCTTCCATTAGGATATAATTTTAAAAATGATTTAAAATAATAAGAATTAGAGGGGGTTTTTTCAGCCCAAATACTAGAATCATTTTCTTCAAGATATCTATTAAAAAAAGCATCAATAAATTCTATATTATTTTTACACTTATAAGACATTTCAATTAATTCATTTCTATCCCATCCATATTTTTTTAGTTCTCTCAGAGTTTTCCAATATAAAAACCAACCTCGAGTAGAAGTCCCTTTCACTATATACCTCTCAAGATTTTTAGAAAAAAGATGATATGGTTGATTATAAAGGGCAGGCTTATTAAATAAAGATAACTCTGGGCCAATTGAAATTTCTGGGTGTCTATTGATAATTGTTGCCAGTAATGTACTACCACTACTACCTGAACCTCCGATAATAATAGGGTTTTTACAATTTATACTCAAATTATCTATTTTCTACAAAAATTGCATTATATACTAATTTTCTAAAACCGCTGTCTATCATAAAAGAAAATAATCCATACAAAATTAAAAGAGAAATTGATAATAAAATTAGAATAAAATCTGAAAAGCTATATAATTGTTTACTTATTATTAATGGCATACAAAAAATAACAGAAACCAATAAATACCTCCATGAAACAAAAATAATATCTTTAAAGGAGTTTTTTGATAACCTTAGCAGATAAAATAAAAATATGCAATTTGATAAAAAACCTGCCATAGAGAAATAGATCAGAGTATTGATAATATTAATTTGAGCTATAACACAATATGATAATGTACCAATACGAACTAGTAATCTTATGACATTGATTATTAATCCTTCCTTTTGCTTTTCGAAAATATTTATAAGATGAGCTAATGGCTGAACTAAAAAAGCTGAAAAGCACCAAAATGATAAAATTTGAGTATAACGTCCTGCTTCACTCCATTGACTACCAAAAATTATTGAAAATAATTCTTCTCCAATTAAACTAACTATTAATATTGGCAATAAGCCAAACATCATCAGCCTAGAAAATATTTTAAGAACAAGATTTTTAATATTTTTTTGAGAGTAATCTGCAGAGGCGCTTTTTAAAAATACCTGGCTTAATCCTGAATTAAATAATGCCATTGGCATCTGTAGCATCCTATTAGCCAATGCAAATAAACCTACAATTGACAATGGATAATAATTCGCAATTATAAGAGTAGGCAATTGCAACATCAATGAGCTAACTAGAACAGACCATGTTCCATATATGGGGAAGCTTTTATATCTTATCATCATTTTCATTGTATTCGATAATGATAACGATTTTATTTTTTCTATACTTTGGTTATTAAATAATCGAGTAGTTAAGAAAATAATACATAAAAATGAACCAATTAAATCTCCTATAAATAACCCATAGACAGATGAATTAATCATTATTCCATAAAAAATTTGGGATATAGCTGTAAAGGCAGGCTTGATAAATTTCAATGATGCAATATTTGAAAAATTACTATGCCTAGTCTCAATAGATATCAAAATATTTAATACTGCCCAAAAAAGAATCCCGAAGCAAACATAAAAAGGATATGAAACCAAAACATTAATAATATCATTATCGAAAACATATTTTCTTATTAGCATACTTATTAAAAAAATTGCTATCACAATAATAAAAACGAAAACAAAAGATAACAGAGCTAAATGCTTTGAATCATTATTTTTTTTTGCAATTACTAAGGCCATTTCATACCTCAAAGGGGCAATTGCACTTACTAACCTAACTATAGCAATGTAGGTTGCAAAAAATCCAAATATTTTTGGCTCATAGATCCTTGTTATAATTGGAGAACTTATTGCTAATATAAACTGCCCAAAAAAACTCCCAGACGTTATTTTAAAAACACTATTAACAAATGAAGTCGAATTCATCATTATATATCTTTAAATATTCTAGATATTTTTTACTAATTACAGATTTAATATTATAACTATCTAATATATTTTTTATAAAGTTCTTAAAACTATAAAAATCAAGATTATCAGATACTTTTATATTAATATATTCAATATTAATATGAGAACCATCAAGCGAATGAAGATAAGCTTTAGAAAAAATTCTATTATTAAAATTTTTCCAAAGGAATGATACGTGAGTTGATAATTTTAATTTAATCAAACTAACTCAATACTTATTCTTCTATAGGACATCATTTAATATTTTTGTTAAATCCTCAGTTAATATCTCTCGATTATATCTTTCAAAATTTTTAGTTGTGGACATTTTACCAGCAATCAAATAACTTGCAATACTTTCTCTGTCTTTATAACTAAAACACTTTCCAGAAGAAGTTTCTTTAATAATTTTTGCCGCATCACTATTTTGAGGACCTATCATGATAATTTTTGTCATTGACCTAATATACTCAAATATCTTTCCTGTAATTATTCCCTTATTTTTTTTAGATTTCGGAATAATTAATAATAAAAAACTAGAATCAACCATTTTTTGTATTGCTTGAGAATGTTTGACATATGGCAATAATTTTATGAATCTATCAAACTTGTGCTTATATATATAGTTTATTATATCTGGATGAATACTACCTACTAAATCAATTTGATATATATTTTGTTTCTGGTTAAGATTAGAAATTTCTTTAAAAAAACATTTAGGATTTTGTGATTTTGTCATTGTCCCTAAATAACTTATTACCACTTTATTATTATTATTATTATTATTATTATTTACTTTAAAGTCTTCCTCATCAAACCCATTAGGAATCACATGAAATGGCTTTGTGTAATACTTTGAGATAGACTCACTAATAGTGATTCGCTTATCAGCAATATTAATTACACTAGTTTCTAAATATTTATCGATCTTTTCTGCTAGCCATAATCTTTTATTTTCAAGATTATAAAATCTATCAGTCCAAGGATCTCTAAAGTCAGCAACCCATGGAATATTATGAGATAAAGATAATCTCCTAGCAATTAAATGAGCAGTATAGGGAGGAGCTGAGCTTAAAATAGCATCAATTTTATTGTGTTTAATAATACCATCCCCTACTTTTACTGCATTTGGATACCATCCTATCCTACCATCTGGGATTATAATATTAATTCTAATCCATCGCGATATTTTTACAAAAGTATTCTCATTTTCCATACTACTTAATTGAAAAGTAGGTGTATGTTTTTTTTTATTAAATAAATTAAAAATTCTATGTAATGAAAATGCTTTTGCCTGAAATACTTTAATATTTTTTAATTCTAGCCCTAAAGAATTATCTAAAATAGGATAATCTCCTTTAGCCACTGTTAAAACAATAGGTCTCCAACCAAATTTAGGAAGATATTTACAAAATTTTAAAACTCGTTGTACTCCTGGTCCTCCACTAGGAGGCCAGTAATATGATATAATTAATACATTTTTCATTTTTAATAATATTTTTTTTCAAACCCTATATATTCTGATTTTTTTAGAATGTACCTCTGAACAAAAGCGATTAAGAACCCAAGACCATATCCAAAAAGCTGCAAAGGAATCACAAGAAATAATAATAATGAAATTAAAATACTTTTATTTTTATAACCTCCGATGACACAAATAGAGGACAAAGATAGCAGGCCAAACAAAATTATAGGAATAAATAATTTAGGAATAATAAAAGTTCCTAATAACAATGATAATGACAGTATTAAAAAAATAGAGGGAATAAAGTGAATAATTTTTAACATCTTTTTATCAATTTTACCTAAATTTATTCTAGCAGCACCCCAATTATAAACTTGACGAAAAAATTTCTTTAACGTAGTCCTTCTTCTGTGATAAACAACTGCATCAATCAAAAGTTCAACTTTTGCACCACTATTGTAAATTTTATTACTTAATTCAATATCTTGTCCATGTCTTAATGAGCCAAAGCCGCCTACTTCATTAAATAGAACCTTTTTAACTCCCATATTATGTGACCTTGGATAAAACTTGGTAACCATATTTTTTTTATGTCCTCTGATACCTCCTGTAGTAAAAAAGGACGTCATAGAAAAGTTTATTGCTTTTTGAATTAATGAAAAATCATCTTTTGAATCATCAGGTCCTCCAAAAGCATCAAACATATTTTCTCTATAACAATCATAAATTATTTTCAACCAATCCTTATCTGCCTCACAATCAGAATCAATAAAAACAATCAACTCACCATTTGAATTTTTAACACCATAATTTCTAGCCGCTCCTGGTCCAAGATTATTTTGCTTAAAATATTTTAAACTAAATTGAACTTCATTAGTCCATTTTTTTATTCTATCATAAGTATCATCTGTTGAACCGTCATCACATATAATCATTTCAAAATATTTATTATCTAGTGTTTGTTTGTTAATTGATTGAATTAAAAAATCTAACTCAATCGAACGATTAAACGTTGGAGTAATGATACTAATTATTGGATTGGGCATAGCCATATTAAGCTAACTTAATCTGAAAATGAAATAATCTCTTTCACTCTATCTTCTTTTCTTTGACTATACTTTGCCATCATTTCACCTAATAACCCAATAGAAAAAAATTGAATTCCAATAAAAAGTAAAATTACACCAAGCATAAGCAAAGCTATATGTTTTGAAAAAGGCTCTCCTAAAATAAACTTATAATACAGCAAAATTAATTCTATAAAAAAACCAAAAGAAAATGATGATAAACCGATCATTCCAAAAAAGTGTAAAGGTTTTTGAGTATACTTATTTAAAAATAATATTGTTAACAAATCAAAAAAACCATGAAATATTCTAGAACCTCCATATTTAGTAAATCCAAACTTTCTAGGTCTATGATTCACAATGATTTCAGATATAGTAAAGTTTTTCTGCCCAGCGATTGCAGGAATGTATCTATGCCTACCTCCAAAAATCTCAATGGACTTAATTACTGAACTCTTATAGGCCTTTAAACCACAATTAAAATCATGTATTTTGACCCCCGTAAGTAATCTCGTGAAAAAATTGAAAATTTTAGATGGAAAAGTTTTATTCCATGGATCATGTCTGATTTTTTTCCAACCTGAAACTAAATCAAAACCTTCGTTGATTTTACTTATTAAGCTTGGTATCTCAGCAGGATCATCTTGCAAATCGGCATCCATAGTAATTATTATATCACCATTTGCATGTTTAAAACCTTCAGCTAGAGCAGCTGATTTTCCAAAATTTCTATAAAACTTAAGTAATTTTACTTTTGAATCTTTTGATAAAATATCAATGATTTTCTCTGATGAGCCATCTGATGATCCGTCATCAATGAATATAATCTCCCAATCATTATATTCATTTATTACTTTATTAATTTCGGAGTATAATTCATGTAAAGACTCATGTTCATTAAATACAGGTATAACAATTGAAATCATATGCATAAATTATATGAACTTTAATTTCCACATCTTTCTTAAGTTAATACTTTCATAACTGAATACTCTAGATTTTAATACTATCGACATATTCTGCTTATTATTATCGTCATTAAAATTGGCTTTATCAATTAAATTATTTGTTAAATAATTATTACTTTTTTCAAAAGTAATCACAACCTCGTTTAGACTTTTACCAGTATCAATTAAATTTTTAGAAAAATCTTTTGAAATGTTTCCCCATAAAAATTTTGTTATTGAATTTGAACCAACAATTGACAATAAAGGAAAATAATCTTTGATATTTCTATCATCATATCTTTTGTTTTCTAAAATATTCCATGCTGATATCGAATTTGGTGTTAGCCATAAAAGCAAAACTTTTCTTCCTAGAAAATCATTAAATTGTAGAAAAGAACTATCATTTTGAGAAAAAAAATTAAATGATAAATGTCCATTTAAGATGCCATTAGATTTTATATCACCATATCCAGTACATGAAATATAAGTATCTGATAATTTAAAATTTAATTGACCTTGCTTTTCAGAAAGATTTTTATCAATTAATAAAAAACATCCTGGAAAAAAAGAAATTAAAAAAAGAATAATTATAATTTTTTTCATTCAATAATAATTTTCTTTTGTATTGATAAACTATCACCTCCAATATCTATAGCTTGCATATAAATTAAGTTTGCTTTTGAAGATTGATTAGTAGCCTTTAATATATCCGCTAAATGTTCAAGGATAACGGGGTTTGAGTCATCTAAGCCATAAGATTTCTGTACATAGGACAAAGCTTTTTCATACTGCTCTAATTTAAAATAAATCCATCCAAGAGTATCTAAATAAGGTGAAGAATCAGGGAC
>Ga0208130_1001668_pt1 | contig 10633 bp, 9 predicted proteins | sample ETNtaG_31_FD_185771 | JGI IMG/M metagenome (GOLD analysis project Ga0208130, IMG submission 185771) | Marine microbial and viral communities from oxygen minimum zone, Eastern Pacific Ocean - ETNP201310SV78 (SPAdes) (version 2) | ecosystem: Environmental > Aquatic > Marine > Oceanic ...
TTTTCAGTCATTCAATTTAATTAATTATAAAAATGCATTAGAAAATGTTGTTCTACCGCTTTATTATCAAGGAGTCTCCAGAAAAGAAAGAGAAGAAAAAGCACTAAAATATTTAGATGATGTTGGATTAAAGGAATGGGCTACTCATTTACCAACTGAACTTTCAGGAGGTCAGAAACAAAGAGTCGCAATTGCAAGAGCAATGGTTGGCGAACCTAAAGTATTACTTGCCGATGAGCCAACTGGAGCCTTAGATTCAAAAACATCAAAAGAGGTCATGGATTTGATTCAAAAAATTAATAAAGCTGGAAAAACCATTTTAGTTGTCACACACGAACAGGATATTGCAGAAATGTGTAGCAGAATTGTAAAGCTTAAAGATGGTGTAATTGTAGAAGATAAAAAAATTAGACAAAAGAAAGCATTATAATGTTTAACAGAGATCGTTGGTTAGAAATATTTGACACAATAAGTAAAAACAAGTTAAGAACTTCTTTAGCCGGTGTAACCGTAGCATTAGGTATATTAATTTTTGTTGTCCTATACGGCTTGGGTAATGGTCTTGAAAATACATTTGAAAAATTTTTCAAGGATGATCAATTAAATACAATTTGGATAAATCCTGGTAGAACTTCTAAGCCATATGCTGGTTTTGAATCAAATAGACGTATTGAATTTGATAATGATGATTATGCTGATATAGCTGAAAAGTTCAGTTTTTTTATTGAAGGAATGACACCAAGAATTAGTTTAACAGGTAGTAATATTTCTTACAAATTAAAATCTAATAATTTTTCAGTTAGAGGTGTTGGCCCATCACACCAAAAAAATGAAATGACAATCATGATGCAGGGCAGATATCTTAATGATGCAGATATTTTGAACAAAGAGCGTTACGTTGTAATAGGCCGTTTAGTTAAACAAGACTTATTTGGTGATGAAGACCCGATAGGAAAATTTATCAATGGAGGAGGAAGAGCATGGAAAGTAATTGGCGTATATCAAGATGATGGTGGTGATAATGAAGAAAGAATTATATATGCTCCATATACCACAATCCAGTCTATACAGAGAGGAACTGACAATGTTGGACAAATAATAATTTCCTACAAACCTGAAATCGGATTTGATGGAGCTGTGGAATTTGAAAAGCAAATAAAAAGTTACATCAAAAACAGAAAAAAAATTGATCCGACTGATCCAAGAGGTGTATTTATTAGAAGCGCTTCAAGTGATCTTAAAGAGAATGAAGATTTTTCAAGTGCATTAAAGATGATAATAACGTTTGTTGGTTTAGGAACATTGCTCGCAGGAGTTATTGGAATTTCTAATATTATGGTTTATGTAGTAAGGGAAAGAACTAAAGAATTAGGAATTAGAAAAGCAATTGGTGCTACACCAAAATCTATTGTATGGATGGTTTTACAAGAATCTATTTTTATAACAACAATTTCAGGTTATATAGGATTGTTTATAGGTGTTTTGTTTTTATCATCATTGGGTAACGCACTAGAGGAGGACTTCTATATTCTTGATCCATATGTAGATTTAAATACAGGAATATTTGCAACATTTATGCTAATAGTTTTTGGTGGAATTGCAGGATTTATTCCAGCAAGAAGAGCAGCAAAAATAAAACCCATTGAAGCTTTGAATGATAAATAAAATGAATACACTATTTCAAAAAGATACTTGGCAAGAAATTTTTGGTTCCATTCAAAAAAATAGAACTAGAACTATCATTACCATGATTGGTGTTCTTTGGGGAATTTTCATTTATATTACTCTTGCAGGTGCTTCTAAGGGATTAGATAATGGATTTGAAAAAGCATTTGCATCAATTTCATCCAACAGCTTATTTATTTGGGCTCAGCAGACATCACTTCCCTATGGAGGATATAAAGCAAGAAGACAGATTAGATTAACAACAAATGATGTTGAAATAATTAAAAAGAAAGTTCCATCAATTGAATACATAGCTCCAAGAAATGTATCTGGTGTTTTTGGTGGTGCTGGTGGAAGTGTAGTAAGAGGTGCTAAAACTGGTACATATGCAATTTATGGCGATTATCCTGAATACATAAAAATTGCAGTAACAAAAGTTTTTGATGGAGGAAGATTCATTAATCAAGCTGATATGGATCAAAAAAGAAGAGTAGCTGTTATTGGAGAAAGAACCCTTCAGGAATTATTTGAAGAGGATGAAGATCCAATCGGTGAATATATCAATATTAATAATGTTTCATTTAAAGTTATTGGAGTTCATCAATTTAGACAGGGTGGTGGTTTTGGTGATGATGGAGATATATATATACCGTTTGCTACATATAAAGACTTATTTAATACAGGAAAATATGTTGGGTTTTTTATGATGTCTGCATTTCAAGATACTGATGTTGTAGAAGTTGAAAAAGAGGTTAAGCTTGTTCTTAAAGATATTCATAAAATCGATCCCAAGGATGATCAAGCACTTGGAGGATTTAATTTAGGAGAAATATTTAAAAAAACATTGAAATTTGCGGATGGGCTCACATTTCTTTCTTTAGTTGTTGGAATAGCAACAATTCTAGCAGGTGTGATAGGTATCGGTAACATATTACTAATTTCAGTAAAAGAAAGAACAAAAGAAATTGGTATTAGAAGAGCTCTGGGCGCTAGACCTAGTCAAGTAAGGACACAAATTTTAATTGAGTCTGTATTTTTAACGCTTCTTGCTGGAATAATTGGAATTATATTAGGAACATTAATTTTATTTGCCATTAATATGGCAACTCAAGATTTAACTGATTTTCCATATTCAAACCCTACCGTACCACTTGAATATATTTTTGGTGCCTTATCTATGATGATAGTTCTTGGCACTTTAATAGGTTTAATACCTGCTCAAATAGCAGTTAAAGTTAGACCCATAGAAGCATTAAGAGAAGAATAAATAAAATAATAATTAATAATATGAAATATTTAAAATACATCGGAATTGGAGCTTTAGTTTTAGGATTCATGTTTTCAATGGCCTACTATATAAAAACAAATAGTAGATCTGCAATTACTTATGAAACTGAAAAATTAAGCTATGAAACAATTGAAGATAAAATTGTGGCAACTGGGAGTGTAATTCCTGAGGACGAAGTAAATATTGTTCCACAGATTAGTGGAATAATTGATGAGATTTATGTCGAGGAAGGTGAGGAAGTTAATGAAGGTGACTTGTTAGCAAAAATTAAAGTTGTTCCAAATGAGCAAGCTCTAAATAGTGCTGAAGGTAGAGTTAAAACATCAAGAATTATATTAAATAATTCAAAAAAGGAATTTGATAGAAATAAAAAGCTGTTTGATAAAGGTGTAATTTCCGAACAAGAGTTTAATAGTATTGAACTTAGATATAATCAGGATGCACAAAATTTGGATAATGCGATTTCAGATCTTCAGATTATTAAATTGGGTTCAATTGGTGGTTCAGCTGCAACAAATACTATAGTTAGATCAACAGTAAAAGGAACGGTATTAGTTGTTCCAATCAAGGAAGGTGATCAGGTAATCGAGGCCAATACATTTAATCCAGGAACAACTATATCAACAGTTGCTGATTTAACTAAAATGATTTTTGAAGGAATGGTTGATGAGGGAGAAGTTGGCAAGCTTTCTGTTGGACTACCGCTAAAAATTTCTTTAGGAGCTATTGAAGATAAAGAATATGACGCCAAGCTAACTTTGATATCACCAAAAGGAGCTGATGTTGCTGGAGCGATTCAATTCAAAATCGAAGGTGAAGTTTATTTGGATAATGAATTTATAGTTAGAGCAGGATATAGTGCAAATGCTTCCATAATTACAGATGTTAAAGAAAATGTTTTAGCAATAAATGAAGCATTAATCCAGTATGATAATAAAACAAAAAAACCTTTTGTTGAAATTCAAATTTCAGATCAAAAATTTGAAAGAAAAGATATAGAAATTGGGATTTCAGATGGTGTTTATGCTGAAATTTTAAGTGGAGTAACTGAAGAAGATAATATTAAAGTTTGGAATAAAACAGAACCATTAAAAAGAAATACTGATGATGGTGAAAGTGCAAGACTTGATTAATATATAACTATGAAAAAAATTATTTTAATAATAATCCTTGTTTTTTCATTTAAGTCTCAATCTCAAGACTTATGGACTTTAGAGGAATGTGTTAATAGAGCACTGAACGAAAATATTTCTATTAAACAAGCAGAGTTGGATTATATGGATTCTGAGATTTCGAAAAAAACTGCTGTTGGAAATTTTTTACCAAATCTAAATATTGGAAGTTCTCATTCATGGAATGTAGGATTAAATCAAAATATTACAACTGGTTTGTTAGAAAATGTGACAACACAATTTAGTTCAATGAATCTTAGTATGAATATTGATATTTTGAATGGATTAAAGAATATAAAGCAATTGCATTTAGCAAATCTTTCTATCCTTGCCAATCAATATCAGTTAGCTGATATGAAAGAAAATATTTCACTTTTAGTTGCCAATTCTTTTTTACAGATTCTATTTAATAAAGAAATTTTAAAAGTTCAAAAATTACAGTTAGAAATTTCAAAAAATGAAGTTGAAAGAGCAAATGAACTTGTTAAAAATGGTGTAATACCTAGAGGTGACTTATTTGAGTTTGAAGCTAACTTAACAAGTGTAGAAAAATCAGTAATTGATGCTGAAAATAGTCTAAAGCTTGCAAAAATATCACTTGCTCAACTTTTACTAATTGAAGATTATGAAACTTTTGATATTGTTGATAATGAATACCAGCTTGACATTTCTAATATATTAGACAAATCTCCAAAAGAAATTTTTGCCTATGCAGTTGAAAATAAGAATGAAATTAAAATTGCTGAAACAAACCTTGAAATTGCCAAAAAATCATTGGAGCTTAATAAAAGTTTTCTTCAACCAAGATTATCTGCATTTTATTCTTTAAGCACTAGAATCGCATATAGTGATAGATTAATGGGAACAGGCGAATTGAACTATGTCCCAATTGGTATTGTAGAAAATACCAACCAACGTGTTCTTGCACCGGTTCAAGGGACTAAAATTGTTCCTCCAAAATCATTTGCTGATCAGTTTGATACGAACAAAGGTCAAAATTATGGATTAAGTTTATCCATTCCTGTTCTCAATGGGTTTTCTACTAGATCTAATGTTAATAGAAGTAAAGTAAATGTTAAAAGAAGTGAAAATTTTCTTTTTCAAAGAAAGTTAGATTTAGAGAATACAATTAATCAAGCATACAATGATGCTAGCGGATCCTTAAAAGCTTATCAAGCTTCACAAAAATCACTTGAGTCAAGAAAATTATCCTTTGAGTATGCTCAAGAAAAATTTAATTTGGGAGCTATGAACCCTTATGAGTATAGCCAAGTTAAACAAAGATTTGAATCAGCTCAGTCAGATTTAATTAGAAGTAAGTTTGATTTAATTTTTAAGCTCAAGGTGTTAGAGTTTTATTTTGGCGTACCAATTAAAATAAATTAAATGCCAATTATTTTAAATATTGAGACATCAAGCACAAATTGTTCAGTTTCTTTATCAAATAATAATAAGTTAATTGATTGCTTGGAGAAAGATTCTCCAAACTATTCTCATTCTCAAAAACTACATTCATTTATCTCTGAATTAATGGAAAAGAATAATATTTCATTTAAAGATTTAGATGCTGTTGCTGTTGGAATTGGACCTGGTTCATACACTGGACTTAGAATAGGTCTATCAGCTGCTAAAGGGATATGCTATGCTTTAGATATTCCTTTAATTTCTGTTTCATCTCTTGAAAATATGGTTTCTAATATTCAATTTGAAGGAGTAATAATTTCAACAATTGACGCTAGAAGAGATGAAGTTTATTCATGTATTTTTGATAAAGATAAAAAGGTTTTAAGAGAAGAAATACCTGAAATTATTAACTCAAAATCATATATTAATTATTCAAAAACAGATAAAGTATTAATTGTGGGAAATGGCCAAAAGAAGTGTAAGGAAATAATTGATTCCAATAATAACTTTAATTGGAATATAAATATTCAAAAGCCTTCGGCTTCAAACATGGGCGATATAGCATACAAAAAATTTGAGTTAAACGATTTTGAGGATATTGCTTATTGTGAACCTAAATATTTAAAAGAATTTAAAACGAATAATGTTTAGCCATTAATTGCTATTACGTTCGAAATCTTTCCTGGCAACTCATTTTTAAGCATGGTTTCAATTCCACTTTTTAAGGTGATTGTTGAAGATGGACAACCACTACAAGCTCCTTGTAAAATAACATTCACTTCTTGAGTATTCTTATCATAAGATTGAAAAAGAATATTTCCGCCATCAGATGCTACAGCAGGTTTAATTTGAGTTTCAATTAATTCTGAAATTTTTAAAGAAATTTCGTCAAGATTTTTTACTTCTACAGCTTTATTAGTGGACTTAGCTTTATCGACTTTAGAATCAATTAATTCATTACCATCTTTAATAAAGGAAAGAATAAATTCTCTTATCTCCATTGTATGATTTTCCCAGCTATAATCTTCTTTGATAGTAATTGATATAAAATTTAGATCAATATAAACTTCACTAATAAAATCATGATGAAATAATGCTTTTGCAATATTACAGTGCTCGGTTTCCTCTATTTTTTTAAACTCGTGAGAAACATTAACCAATCTTTTATTGCATACAAATTTCATAACTGAGGGGTTCGGAGTACTTTCCGCATAGATTGTAATAGCATTCATATTACCTGAATAAATCACTCCTCCCTTATTTAAATAATTTTCAATCTGTTCTATAACATCATCTTGAACCTCCTCCCAATTTAAAAAATCAAGCTTTTCAATAATTAGTAGATGTTTATCTAGTGTAACAGACTTAATGAAGGGAAGAAAAAATAATTGTTTTATTAATGGGAATTGATTTAAATCAGAATTTTCATCTAATTCTACTCTTTTCTCATGTATGACATTTTCAGATGATAGTACAAGAACATTCTTGTCTTCAGATTGTAAAATTTCCAATTTATAATTCATAACTAAACCATTAAAATTTCAAATTTATTATTTAATAAACTATTTAAGACATTTTTATTTCCATTTGTATAAAATAATTTTTCTGATTTTTCAGCACCAGAATTTATCAAATTGGATTTTATTAAAATTCTTTCAGTTTGAAGAGCTACTGCTTCACTGCACTCAATAATTTCAATAGATTCATTAATAATTTTTTTAATTGAATCTTTAATTAAAGGGTAATGGGTACATCCTAAAACTAACTTATCAATATCATTTTCTATCATAGGATTAAGATATTCTTTTAATAAAGAATCAATTTTAGAGCCAGAGTATATTCCTTTTTCAATTAATTCAACCAATCCTATTCCATGTTGTTCAATAATCTCAACTTTATTACCATGAATATTGGATGTTTTTTCAAATAAACTACTTCCGAGAGTTCCTTTTGTTGCTAAGACTCCAATTTTACCTGTTTTTGTATTTAATGCTGCAGGCTTAATGGCTGGTTCAATTCCAATAAAAGGTAAATCATAGCTTTCTCTCAAAAAATTTATTGAATTAGTTGTGGCTGTATTACATGCGACAACAATAAGTTTACATTTTTTATTGATTAAAAAATCAACATTTTCTTTGGATATATTTATTAATTCATCATAAGATTTTGTTCCATATGGTGAATTATTGGAGTCAGCTAAGTAAATTGTATTCTCATTTGGCAATAATCTATTTACGGATTCCCAAATTGTAATTCCACCTATTCCTGAATCAAAAAAACCTATAGAGTTATTATTCATGCAAAAAAAAACTATCTATAAAAATATAGATAGTTTAATTTAGTTAGTTAAATATTTTTAAATATTAAAATCCTAATTCCTTTTTAACATCAGCTAAAAGATCTTTACCATCAGATAAAATTAATGCTCCACCTGGAGTTGCATCAATCACATAATCAAATCCTTGTTCTCTAGCTACTTTTTGAATTGCAGCTCTTGCTTTTTCAATTAAAGGTCTTAGTAAATCAGCTTGTTTTTGCTGGATATCTTGAGCAGCAGTTTGTTGGTATTGTTGAATGTTTTGTTCCATACCTTGAAGCTCTTTTTGTCTAGCTTGATTAGTAACTTCAGTTTGATTTTGAGCATCAGCAGAATATGTTTGTAATTTAGTTTGATATTCTTTCATAGATGCTTCAATCTCAGATTGATACGTTTTTTGTAGTTTTTCAATTTGAGCTTGGGCTTCTAATACCTCAGGCATTTCACTAATTAAAGCTTGAGAATCGATGTGAGCAACTTTACTTTGAGCAAAATTGACTGAACTAATAACTAAAAAAAGTATAGTTGTAAATAATTTTAAGTATTTCATATTATTTTTTTTATCTGTTTTTTCTTGCATTTAAAATGCTATCTCTTCTTTTCTGGAGTTCTATCTTTTTATCTTCTCTTACTTTAAGAATAGAATCTCTTCTTTTTTGTTTACTCTCATCTTCAAAATTCATTTGAAGATTATCTAATTTTTCTTGTCTTAAAATACTTTTTAAAACCAGCTCGCTAATATCGTATTTTTTTTCCGAATATAACATAATTATAGCAGAGGATTTATCGAAAATAAAATCAAATTTATTTTTGTCAGCAATTTTCTGAACAGCAGCAAGTACCTCATCCTGAATAGGTTGTATAAGAATTTTTTCTTGAACAATCCAATCTCCTTCAGGTCCAAATCTTTTTTGTTGGTAATCTTCTAATTGTTTTTTTTCAAAATCTAATTCGGCTTTAAATTCTTCGTAAATAGTTGTAGTAATTAATGGTCTTTTAATTTCTAATTCTCTATACCTAATATCTAAATCGTTATTTTCTTTTTCAATTTCTCTTTTCCATTTATCCAGTTTCAAAGAGTATTCTTGATTAGCTAATTTATAATCATCAAGGTTTTCTAAAATATAATCCATGTTTATATAACCTACTCTTAAGGTTTTCTGAGAATAAGAGCTCGAAAATATCAATAGAAATATTGCAGAAAATAAAAGCGAAAAGACAATATTTTGCTTTTTAGATATCATTTTATCTAATTTATTAAAATTGTTGACCTATAACAAAATGAGTCTCCCAACCATTTGGATTTAAATCATTTGGATTAGCACTATCTAAACCATAACCAAAATCAATTCCTAATAAACCAAATGCTGGCATAAATATTCTTAAACCTAATCCCATGGATCTCTTGGAATTAAATGGATTAAATTCTCTAAAGTTATCATATCCTTGACCTGCTTCTAGAAATGCCAGTCCAAAGATTGATGCTGCAGGTTTAAGTGTGATTGGATATCTTAACTCAAGAGAAAATCTATTATAAATTGTAGAACCATCTCCACTAGAAAGTGATTGATTTGGGTAACCCCTAAGACTAATCATTTCTCTTCCATCCATTGCATATTGTGACATACCATCGCCACCTAAGAAAAATCTGTCAAATGGGATTACTCCTCTGTCATTATTGAATGCACCTAAAAATCCGAATTCTGTATGAGTTCTTAATACAAGTTTTTCAACTAATCTAGTATACCATGTACCCTTAAATTTAATTTTATAAAATTCTAACCACTTATATTTTTCTTGATCTATTTTAGCCTGATCTGGATTACCATCTTCATCTTGATAAGCTTCCATATTTCCTAGATTAGCATAATCTACGCCATTCCAAAGAGAATATGGTAGAGAGAATCTAGCTGATAAAACAAATTCAGAACCGCCAAGAGGAAAGATTGGGTTTGTATATGTGTTATTCCTAGAAAGTGCAACGGTATACGAAATATTATTAGATTTACCTTCACCAAAAGTAAATAAACCAGTGTAATAGTTATTTAAATCATAATATTGATAAGCAAGAGATTGAGATAATAGAAAATAATCATCAGGCACTCGTAATCTTTTTGCAAGCCCAATACTTGCTCCTGTTATTTCAAAAGATTGACTTTTATCAACTCTTCCTGTAAAGAAATTATATCTGTATTGCTTAGTATGAGAGAATGAAGTTGAAAATTGTACAGGTTGTTCTCCACCAAACCATGGATCGGCTAGTGAGAAACTGTAAACTCGATAAAATCTATTTGCTTGAAGTCTTAAAGAAACTGCTTGACCATCACCCATAGGAACTGGTTTCCATGCAGCTTTATTTTTAATGTTCTTTAATGAGAAGTTATTAAAAGAAAGACCTAAGGTTCCAATAAAACCACCACCTCCATATCCTCCTTGAAGCTCAACTTGACTAGCTCCTTTTTCAACTAATCCATATTCTATATCAACTGTTCCAGCATTTGCATCGACGTTTTTAAAATCAGGACTTATTTGTTCAGGATCAAAAAACCCAAGTTGACCAAGTTCTCTAACGGTTCTAACAACTTTATCCTTACTGTAGAGTTCACCAGGTTTTGTTCTTAATTCTCTGTAAATGACATTATCATTTGTACGGTCATTACCTACAACTGAAATTTTATTGAAAAAAGCAGGTTTTCCTTCAGTGATTCTAATTTCAAAATCAATAGTATCATTTTCAGCAGCAATTTCAACAGGATTAATTGTGGAAAACAAGTAACCATTATTTTG
>Ga0208130_1001669_pt1 | contig 10627 bp, 11 predicted proteins | sample ETNtaG_31_FD_185771 | JGI IMG/M metagenome (GOLD analysis project Ga0208130, IMG submission 185771) | Marine microbial and viral communities from oxygen minimum zone, Eastern Pacific Ocean - ETNP201310SV78 (SPAdes) (version 2) | ecosystem: Environmental > Aquatic > Marine > Oceanic ...
ATTCATGAGCCATTACATGGCACCAGTGACAGGCAGAGTAACCAATTGAAAGCAATATGGGCTTATTCAGTGTTTTGGCTTTTTTTAAACTTTGCTCCGTCCAAGGATACCAATCAACAGGATTCTCTGAGTGTTGCAACAGATAGGGACTAGTCTCATTATAGAGTTTATTGAATTTGCTTGTCATATAGCTCTTATCCAGAATGTAGGAATATTATAGATTAAATGTAATCAAAATTGTGAGCAGATAACTGAGAGATAGAAATAAAGAGTGTAAGTTTTTTAAATAAATGTTTTTTAAATTTACTTTTTTATCTGGACATCACAATAGCATTTCTTCAAGCTTAAAAAATGATTACCTATCCTGAAATTGATCCAGTAATAATCTCAATTGGATTTCTAAAAATTCGTTGGTATGGATTGATGTATTTAATAGGATTTGTTGCGGCTATCTTGCTTGCTAAAGCTAGAACAAAAAAAACATGGTCTCCCGTCAAATATTCTGAGGTTGATGATCTAATATTCTATTGTATGCTTGGTGTTATTCTGGGAGGAAGGCTCGGCTATGTCATTTTTTATGGATGGCATCAATTAATCTCGGATCCATTATATATTTTTAGGATTATGGAAGGCGGTATGTCATTCCACGGTGGGTTGATAGGAGTAATAGCGGCTCTCTGGCTTTACGGGAGGAAAATCGATAAGAGCATGATTACGATGATGGATTTTGTGGCTCCTATTGTTCCTTTAGGGCTTGGTTTTGGAAGAATTGGAAATTTCATCAATGGAGAGCTATGGGGAAAACCAACAGATGTTGCCTGGTCTTTTAAGGTCAATGGTGTTTCTTTGCATGCTACTCAACTTTATGAGGCTTTTCTGGAAGGATTGGTTCTATTTCTTATATTGTGGATTTTCACAGATAAAGAGAGGCCAAAAATGCAATCATCGGCGGTATTTCTCATTGGTTATGGTGTTTTTAGGTTTTTTATAGAGTTTTATCGTGTACCCGATGCACATTTAAATTATTTGGCATTTGGATGGGTTACAATGGGTCAAATACTGACTGCTCCGATGATCATTATTGGTATGACAATGTTTATTTTGGCAAATAACAAAGAAAAAATTATGAGAGGTTAGCAATGAAACAATATCTTGATTTATTGCAACATGTCTTAGATGAGGGAGTTAAAAAAGAAGATAGAACCGGCACTGGAACAATCAGTGTTTTCGGACATCAGATGCGATTTAATTTGCAAGAAGGATTTCCGCTTGTTACAACAAAAACTCTGCACATACCCTCAATAGTTCATGAACTTTTGTGGTTTTTGAGCGGCAATACAAACATAAAATATCTTAATGATAATAAAGTTTCTATATGGAACGAATGGGCAGACGAAAATGGTGAGTTAGGTCCAGTATATGGCTCACAGTGGCGAAGTTGGCCTCTTCCAGATGGAAATCAATTTGACCAAATTAGCGATTTAATTAATCGGATTCAATCTGATCCAAGTTCACGCAGACATCTGGTGTCAGCATGGAATGTGAGCTTATTGGATGAAATGGCATTACCGCCATGCCATTGTTTGTTTCAATTTTATGTGGCTGAAAATAAAATCTCGTGTCAGCTTTATCAGAGAAGTGCCGATATTTTTCTTGGTGTGCCATTTAATATCGCATCTTATTCGCTGTTACTTCATCTTATTGCAGAACAGACTGGATACGAAGTAGGCGATTTTATATGGACAGGAGGGGATTGCCATTTGTATCTTAATCATATTAATCAGGCAAAAATTCAACTTCAAAGAGAGCCTCTATGTCTCCCAACAATTTCAATTAAAGAAAATGTTAGTTCAATTTTTGATTATGAGTTCGAGGATATAGAATTTATTAATTACGACGCACATGAAAAGATATCGGCACCGATTTCGGTTTAGAAGCAATGAGTTTTATATCTATAATTGTTGCAAAATCACGTAATAACGTAATTGGGAGCGAAGGTAATTTGCCTTGGCACATACCCGAAGATCTCAAGAAATTTAAATCAATAACAATGGGAAAACCAATGATCATGGGGCGATCTACATTTGAGTCTATTGGCAAAGCACTTCCAGGTAGAAAGAATATAGTTATGACTAGAGATAAAGGGTATCAAGCAGATGGTATATCGGTAGCTCATTCCCTCGAAGAGGCTTTAATACTATGCGAGCAAGCTAGAGAAATTATGATTATTGGTGGAGGGGAGATATATAAGATTTTCATTGGTATGGTCAATCGTCTCTACCTTACAAATGTTGAAAAACATATTGATGGGGACGTTTTTTTTCCTGAAATAGATTTATCAAAATGGAAAGTGATGAATAAGGAGGAATTCCCTGTGAGCACTGAGAGAAAAATAGGATTCAGCCTTGAAATGCTAGAGAGGATTTAGTCTCTTTCTAACAACATTTTCAGCGTAATCAAGATCAATTTCTGAGATTCTGCTGATCTTTTTTGTCAATTCATTAAGTATTTCCTTTTGAATCTCACCTCTCTTATAAGACACAGAATAAGGAATATTTTCGTGAAACATTACCATTGAGTATCTTGGTATGAAGTGACTTGGTATTCGTCTCTCTAGTTCAAAAGAAAGCTCCTTTTTTAAGGCAAACTTTGAATCTAATACACCGTCACGCATCTCAATATAGTTATCTAAAGCCATAGCTTGAATTGCATCTGCATTCTTTTTTTGTTTTTTTTCAAACTCCTGAAAAACTTCTTTCCAGCCTGATGATCCTTTGCTTATTATTGAATCAAAAACGACACAGTCATCAAATGCTGAGTTCATCCCTTGAGCATGAAATGGAACCATGGCATGAGCAGCGTCACCCATCAGTATGAATTGATCATTATGATGCCAGTGATTGCATCTGACGGTCCCAAGTATCCCAGTTGGATTTTGAAAAAATTGTTCTGATATATTTGGAATGAGATCTAATGTATCTGGAAAAAATTTTTCAAAAAACTCTTCAACTTCAATGTTATTTTGTAATGCATTGAAACTAATGGCACCTTTCGTGGGCATAAACAATGTCAATGTGAAATCGCCATCCGGATTTGGCAATGCAATCAACATAAATTCTCCACGAGGCCAGACATGAAGTGCTCTCTCTGAAATTTTAAAGCTACCGTTATCATTAGCAGGAATGGTGAGTTCTTTGTAACTGTGGGGCAGAATATCCTCAGAAGGCATTATCGGTTCATGCTGATCATAACTTTTTCTTACTCGAGAGCCTGCACCATCAGCAACAATCAGTGATTCTGCGGGCAAGATATAGGTGTTCCCATCAGAATTAAAACTTATGCCACTATCATCAAAATTTTCTACAGAATGACCAAATTTTAGTCTAACTCCCAGCTTCTCAGCCTTATCAATCAACAAATGATTGAGTTTCAGTCGAGATACAGAATAGATAAACTCATGATCAAACTGTCCATAGGGTTGTAGATCAGTCTGTCCATCCTGAAGATGAAGCATTCTACCTTTCATTGGCATTAGAAGGTGTTCAACTTCATCAAAAATTTCAGTATATCTTAGGGCATTTATACCCTTAGCTGACATTGCAAGATTTATCGATCTGCCTGCAGGGCCAGAATTTACTCTTGGGTCGGAGCGTTTTTCTCGAACAACGACATCATATCCTCGTTTTGCCATCAATATAGAAATTAAACTTCCACATAAACCGGCACCTATTATGTTTATTTTTTGCTTGACCACGCTTGATTACTTTTCTTGGATTGAGTCGGATAGGCGCTCGATAAAATGGAAAACATCTTGATATGAGTTATAAAGCGGTGTCGGTGCCATACGAATTACATTTGGTTCTCGCCAATCACCAATCACATTTTTTTCTGTCAGAGAGTTAAATATTTTTTTTCCATCTAGTCGCTCATCTCTTATTACCAGTGATAGTTGGCATCCTCTGTTTTCATGAGGGGTTATGGAGACAATTTTATCTTTGTATTTATTTTCAATTAAAAAATCCATATAGCTAGTTAGTTTTTTTGATTTTTCTCTTATTTTTTCAAAAGACGCTTCCTTAAAAATTTGCAACGAAGAAATTACCGGAGTTAATGAAAACACAGGCGGATTGCTGACCTGCCATAAATCTGCGTCGGAGGCCGGAACAAACGAAGTTCCCATTTCAAACCGTGTTTTTAAATCATTGCTCCACCATCCCAATAACTGATTTGAACCGTCACCACCATGATATTTTTCATGAATGAATGCGCCTGCTATTGATCCAGGACCACCATTTAGATACTTATAAGTACACCAAGCAGCAAAATCAGGTTCCCAAGCGTGGAGTTCAAGCTCAACATTCCCAACTGCGTGGGCTAAGTCTAAACCTATTTTGATTTCCGCATCCTTTGCAATATTACATAGTTTCTTCATCGGTAAAACCTGACCACTGTAGTATTGAATACCTGGAAGAAGAATCAGTGCAATCTCATTCCCATGTTGATTTATGATTTCTTGATAATCTTCAAGCATCAGCACCTCATTTTTTGGTTTCCATTCAATCAACGCATCCTTTGGATCATAGCCATGAAGTCTGATTTGAGATTCTGCAGCAAATCTATCGGATGGAAATGCTGTAGACTCAATAAGTATTTTGTATTTTTCTTTTGTTGGACGATAAAAGGACGCCATTAACATATGAAGATTGACTGTAAGAGTATTCATTGCAACAACTTCACATTCTTTACTGCCGGTTAAATAAGCAAATCCCTCTCTTGCCTGAAGATGATAGGTTAACCACGGTCTCTTTGCTTTGGTATGCCCATGAACCCCATATTTCGTCCAATCAGCAAGCTCTTCTTCCAGATATTTTTTTGTATCAACAGTTTGAAGCCCCAAAGAATTTCCGCACATATATATGCATGAATATCCATTCTTGTCCTCTGGTAAATGAAATTTAGAGCGAAAATGTCCTAATTCGTCATTGGCGTCTTGATCTTTTGCATAATCAAGATCAGTGTTGAAATTAAAGTGATTCACTTTTTATAATCCTGTCTTTTTAGATTTAGCCATTTAAGTGCAGTATCAGCATATAAAGCACTGACTATGTTTTTTTCTAATTTCATATTCTTGATCATTTCACCCGGATTTTCTTCTCCAAGTGGAAACGGGTAATCACTGCCCAGTGCGATACAATCAGCACCAAATAGATCAATCATATACTGAAGTACTGATGGCTCGTGTACGAGTGAGTCTAAATAAAATTTTCCGATATAATCTCTTGGATTGTGTTTATTGTGTGTGGCGACAATATCGGGTCGAACATTGTATCCATGTTCTAATCTTCCAATTATACTGGGAAAGGCTCCGCCACCGTGAGCGAATGCAATTCTCAGTTTTGGAAGCTTTTCAAAAACACCACCAAATATAAGAGAACATATCGATAATGCAGTTTCTGCTGGCATTCCAACCAGCCAAGGAAGCCAATAGAGATTCATTCTGTCGCTTCCAAGCATTTGCCAGGGATGAACAAACACGGATAAATCCAGATCTTGCGCTGCTTCAAGAATCGGAAATATTCTTGGATCATCAAGATTCCAACCATTGATATGGGAGCCGATTTGTACGCCAGCAATACCTTTTATCTCTTTTAAACGAGTTAATTCTTTTATTGAAAGATCTGCATCTTGCATTGGGAGTGTCCCAAGACCGATAAATTTTTTTGGAAATTCAGTTACTAAATCTGCAATATGATCATTCAAAATCATCGATAAATCAGCCGTATCCTTGGGTTTTGCCCAATAACTGAACATCACAGGTACAGTTGAAAGAACCTGAACATCTACTTCAGTCTTTTCACACTCTTCAATTCTTGTATGGGGATCCCAGCAATTTTTAGTTACGTCACGAAAATGCTCACCATCTATTAACATTCTGGAGCATCCGGAGCAATGCTCTAGCTGAACAAAACCTCCATAACCGTATCTTTCTTTGAGGTTTGGCCAATTTTTTGGAAGGATATGAGTATGAATATCAATCTTAAGCATTTGGATGCGTTTTATTCAGCGGGCATAACTTCACCGCACTTTTTACATGTGCGATTATCTATAGATCCATAGAATTTTTCGAAAACTGGCGGCAACTGACCAACTATATCAGTAATGTAAATATAAGCTTCATATAGCTTGTTATTGCACTTTTCACAAAACCATAAAAAGCCATCCAGTTCGTGCTTTAATCTTTTTCTTTCAATGACAAGACCGACGGTATTCTCAAATCTTTGCGGTGAATGAGGAACTTCAGGTGGCAAGAGAAAAATTTCACCTTCCTTTATAACCGTTTCAACTCTTTCCCCATCTTGAATGGTTTTTAGAAGCATGTCTCCCTCTATCTGATAAAAAAATTCAGGTCCTGGATCAAAGTGATAGTCCGTTCGGATGTTGGGGCCACCAACTACCATCACAATAAAGTCATTATCTTCAAAGACTTGTTGATTGCATACTGGAGGCTTGAGTAGATGACGGTGTTCTTCAATCCATTCTTGGAAGTTAAACGCCATGAGTGACTTCATAACTGTCTCCTGAGATTATTGTTAATTCTTATTATATGGGATTTTTTAATAGATGACTTATCTTTGTGACTTTAAATCTTGAATCTAGGTTTATTGCAGTCAAATTTCTGCCCCAAACACAACCACTATCTAGACATATAAATTGCGGTTTTATCATCAGACCCAGAGCTGACCAATGACCAAATATGATAGTTGTATCCTTCCAATTGTGATTTTTCGATTTAAACCAAGAGTGAATATGCTCTTGTGAAGATGGTTCAGTGCCTTTGTATTTTAAATCTAAATTATTGTCGCTGTTTAGCACTCGCATTCTTGTAAAAACATTAATCAAAAAACGATACCGATTGTAACTATTCAAGTTTAAGGACCATTTTATTGGATCATTACCATACATATTCTCCAGAATATTCTTGCTTTGTTCCCCCTGGAGTAACCCTTCTAATTCATTGGCATATGCAATGGATTCATTGATTGTCCATTCTGGATGAATGCCTGCGTGAACTAATAATATATTTCTATTATTATCAAAATGAAGAAAGGGTCTATCTTTTAGCCAAGAAATTAGTTTATCAGAATCTGGGGCATCTAAAATTTTTTTCAAACTCTTAGAATCTTTATCCAATTCAATTACATGATAATAAAGTGCAAGTAAATGCAGGTCATGGTTACCCATCACAGAGACCAGATTATTTTTTATGCTTTCTAAAAAACGAAGTGTTTCAAGAGATTGTGTACCTCGACCAACTAAATCGCCTGTCAACCAGAGAGAATCATTATTCTCATCAAAATTGATTTTATCAAGTAACCTTCTAAATGAATCATAGCATCCATGGATATCACCAATAGCATATAAAGACATATCAGTTAATTAAGCCTGGAACAGCGAGAGTAAAAGGGGCAATGAGGGCTTCGAACCTCTTATTATTTATATCTTCCATAAAATATCTCCCCTCCATTGTGCCGACTGGAGTTTTAATGATTGTTCCACTGGTATAGGTGAACTCTTCTCCAGAGTTAATATTTGGTTGCTGACCTACAACACCATCACCATTTACCTCTTGAATATTCCCATTGGAGTCAGTGATGATCCATTGTCTACTGATGAGTTTTGCTGAGTTGTTGCCTAAGTTTTTTATATTGATTGTATATGAAAACACAAAGCGATTTTCATCGGGAGCCGATTGCTCTTTCAAGTAATTGGTAGTTACTTTTATTCTAATATTAAAATTATTTTTCATTGTTGGTAACTACATTTGATAGTTGAGACCACTTTAATATGCTGATTTCCTCTGGTCTTTGAGAGGGATCAATTTCATGCTTAATCAAAATATTCTCACCGATCAAGCCTTTTAATGCATTCTTTATTGTTTTTCTCCTTTGGGAGAAACCTTTTTTTACAATTAAAGCTAAGTGCTCATTGTTCTTTACTATGATCTCGTTATCCAATTTTGGTTTGATGCTGACAAAAGATGAGGTTACTTTAGGAATTGGCTTGAATGAAGTGTTGGGTATATCAAATAAATGTTTTATTCTCATATATGCACCAAACATGATAGAAAGTCTTCCAAATTTTTTATTACCAGGTGAAGCGCAAAGCCTATCTGCAACTTCTTTTTGAAGCATGAAATGAAGGTCCTTTATGCATTCTTTATATCTAAGAATATGAAATAGCAGTGGAGTAGAAATATTATAAGGTAAATTTCCAATTACTCTCAGATCATTGCCTAACTTGGACAGCTTAAAGCTCAGAGCATCGTCGTGATATAAATTGATATTTGAATATATTTCAGTAGCTTTACTTAAATATGAATAAAGATCTTGATCTAATTCAATGCCGTGAAGTTTTGCTTTAGTTTTTGCTATTGGAAGAGTTATCGCTCCCATTCCAGGACCAATCTCAACAAATACATCATTATTAGAAGGATTAATGGACTCGATAATTTGTTGAATTACGATCTCATCATTTAAGAAGTTTTGACCTAAATGTTTTTTTGCTTTGTATGCAAAAATCATCAATTAACCATTTGAAAAGCCATTTCAATTGCACTGATTAAACTTCTTGCATCGGCCTTACCTGTGCCAGCAATGTCATAAGCAGTTCCATGATCAACAGATGTTCTTACGAAAGGGAGTCCAAGGGTAACATTCACGGCATTACCAAAGCCTTTGTATTTTAATATGGGCAAACCCTGATCATGGTACATGGCAAGAAAAATATCAGCTTTTTTGTCGTTCAGAAAAATTGTATCCGCCGAGGCAGGCCCCTCAACGGAGAATCCTTTTTGTTTTAGATATTTAATTGCCGGTTCAATTATTAATTTCTCTTCATTACCAAGATAGCCATTTTCTCCTGCATGAGGATTCAAGCCACAGACAAATATTTTTGGATTCTGAATATTAAAATATTTTTTCAAATCATTATGGATTATTTCGACTGTGTTTATTATTTTTTCTTTATTTATCGATGAGCTTACTTGGTTCAGTGGTATGTGCGTAGTAGCCAGTGCAACTCTAAATTTATCAGTTGTAAGCATCATTACAGGTGTTTTGGTATCAGTATTATTTGCAATGAACTCTGTATGACCAGTAAATTGATATTCAGCTTCGTTAATCACTGCTTTGTTAACTGGGGCCGTCACCATTCCTTTGAATATTTTTTTTTTGCATCCATTAATGGCGCTATTCAGAGATGATAGAACTGTCTCAGAATTTTCTGAATTAGGATGACCGCATAAAACTTGTGATTTAAAGTAATGAGGCCAGACAAATAGAGAGTTCTTGCTTAATCTCCCAGTATTAATTTTTGTTGGATCCCATTCAGTGATTTTTATGTTTTTTTTTAGATTTTTTGCTCTTTCTTTCAGAATGGATGGATCTGTAAGGACAATAATTTTATTGCTCCACGAATGATTAGATAGCTCAAGACAAATATCTGGACCTATGCCAGCTGGATCACCAGCAGTAACGGCAATTAATTGATCATAATTATTCATATTCATTGGTTAAAACACTATATTCTTATGTCAACGAAGGCTTCGTCTCTTATACGTCTTAGCCACAATTGAGTCTCGTTTGCTATTTTGCTGTTTCTAATTTGATTAATACAATTTGATCTTTTTAGCTCATCGGTATTATCAAACGTTCTTTTGCCAGTTACTTCGAGGATATGCCATCCAAATCTGGATTGAAATGGCTGAGATATCTCGCCCATTTTGATATTGTTTGCAACATTCTCAAACTCTTCAACAAATGTGCCTGGATTTGTCCATCCCATTGATCCACCCTCATCAACAGAGCCTGGATCCTCAGACAATAGTTTTGCTACCTCACCAAATTCTTCTCCAGAGAGAATTTGCTCCCGAGCCTCCGTAAGTTTTTGTTTTGCTGTTTCATTATCAATTATTTGATTAGGTATAACTAAAATATGCCTAACTTCCATTTGTTCTATCTCACTTTTCTCAATATTTTGTCTCGTATCATTAACTCTGATGATATGAAATCCACTAACTGATTGAATTGGTCTTGAGAAATCTCCTTTTTTTAATTCTCCTATGACTCCAAGGAAAAATGATGGGAGTTGATTACCTTGTCTCCATCCTAGGCTCCCTCCGTTTATCCCTGTCTCACTATCAGAATATGTAAGCGCCATCTGACTGAAGCTAGCTCCAGATTCAAGCTGATCATAAATTTCCATTGCTTCATTTCTTGAATTATCAAACTCATCTGCAGTTGCTGCTTCAGGAACTGAAATGAGTATATGGGAAAGATTATATTGCGATTCGTTAATAATATTATTTTCTACAACTTCTAAACATTGATTTAGCTCTCTATCTGACGCATTTATTCTTCCGATTACGTCAATATCTCTTAATTGCTCGAGTATAAGTTGTTTCCTCAAATCTCTTCTGAAATCACCATAATCAATTCCATCCCTCTTAAGTTGATCTGGGAGTCTCTCAAAGCTTGTATTGTTTTGTTCAGCGATCAGAGAAATTGCGCCATTTAACATCTGATCTGATACCCTTACACCGATGCTATCTGCTCTTTGAAGTTGGATT
>Ga0208130_1001670_pt1 | contig 10625 bp, 8 predicted proteins | sample ETNtaG_31_FD_185771 | JGI IMG/M metagenome (GOLD analysis project Ga0208130, IMG submission 185771) | Marine microbial and viral communities from oxygen minimum zone, Eastern Pacific Ocean - ETNP201310SV78 (SPAdes) (version 2) | ecosystem: Environmental > Aquatic > Marine > Oceanic ...
TTACTCTCGACGCAATTTTAATTAGAGATGTAACATTACCTTTAACTTTAAGAACAGCTATTGAGCAAAAATTAAAGCAAGAACAAGAAGCTCTAGAATATGATTTTAAAATTCAAAAAGCTAGAAAAGAAGCTGAAAGAAAAGAAATAGAAGCGAATGGTATTGCCGAGTTTCAAAAAATTGTTAACAGAACAATTACTCCTCAACTTTTAAAATGGAAGGGTGTCGAGGCTACACAAGAAATATCAAAGTCACCAAACTCTAAGGTAATTGTAATAGGTAATGGAGATGGAGACTTACCAATTATTTTAGGTGGAGATAGCGGGCAATAATAGAATTTGTTTTACGTTAATAATAAAAAAAATAATTATGAAAAAAATACTAGTATTTACATTGATTTTGACATTACCTTTTATTTCACTTTCACAAAAAAGAAGTAAAAAAAATAAATCTAATATAGAAAGCCCTGCTAAAAAAGCAAATTATGAATTTATGATAATTAAGGGTGCTGAGGTAGAAATAATTGATGAATCTATGGATAAAGTAGAGAAACAAGCAATAGCTGCTGATGTCTCTGTAGAAAGAAAAATTAAAAGATTATTATCTCCACGTACAAGACTTATAGTTTCATTTGATGCTGGTGACATGAGAGATCCACAAGTTGTAGAATTGATGAAAAAATCTAACGAATTTAGAACAATGGGTGGTGCTGTTAAAGCAGCTGCAACATATGGATGGAGATTTATTAATTCAAACGTTGTATCAACAGAAAATGGAACGGTGCATTATTATTATATGAAAAAAGAAAAATAAATTTTTTATAATTTTTTTTAAAAAGCTCCTAATTTTCAGGAGCTTTTTATTTTTCCATTTATAAAAACTTTATCAATTAAATTTTCCCCAAAACTATAGTGAAAATATGAGTAGGATTTCATTGGTTTAGTAATGAAAAAATTAGCTTTTTTACCAATACAAATACTGCCATATTCTTTTTCAATCCCCATAGCATAAGCTCCATTAATTGTAGTTGCATTAATTACCTCTTCTGAAGACATTTTAAGCTTTATGCATCCAAGTGATGAAACAAAATTCATATTTAAGCTTGGTGATGAACCTGGATTAAAATCGCTTGCTAATGCGATTGGAATATTTTTTTTAATCATTTCTTTTGCGGGACTGTATTTAATACCAAGAAAAAATGAGCATGTGGGTAAAATTGTTGCTATACACTTACTGTTTTTTAAATATTTATAATCTTCTTCACTCATATTTTCTAAATGATCAACAGATCTAGCTCCGTTTTCGATTGATGCCTTTACTCCTCCAAGAATATTAAATTGATTTACATGTGTTTTTGCTTGAATATTATATTTTGAAGCTGCTTTTAATATTCTTGTTGTGTCGTTAACAGAGAAATAGTTTTTTTCACAAAATACATCAATATAGTCAGCTAATTTTTCTTCAGCAACCAAAGGCAGCATTTTATTAATAATTATGTCTATATATTTAGCTTTATTATTTTTATACTCATCAGGTATAGCATGTGCACCTAAAAATGTAGATTTAATCTTAATAGAAGAATTATTTTTCAGTTTTTTTATTACTCTTAACATTTTAATTTCAGAATCAATACTTAGACCATAACCGCTTTTAATTTCTATTGCTCCAGTACCTAAATTTATAGCTTTATTTAATTTTTTTAATGCCTGTTCATATAAGATGTTTTCTGATGTTTTTTGTAGTTTTTTTGCTGAATTTAATATTCCTCCTCCTCTTTTATGAATTTCTTCATACGTTAAGCCACTTATTCTATCAATAAATTCTTCTTCTCTGTAATGTGAGAAAACTAAGTGGGTATGACTATCGCAATAGGTAGGAAACAACATCCCATAATTAGCATCTACAATTTTTTCATAATCATTATTTGAAAATTCTAAATCAATCATTTTACCATAACTCTTAATTAAATTATTTTCAATTTCTAAATATGCATCTTTAAGAGTATTTATTTTTTTCATATCATTTCCCATTATCAATTCTTTTGGTGAATCTTCAATTTGAATGATTTCAGCAATATTTATAATAATAGTTTTCATATTTGGCTAAATTACAAAATTCACTCAAATCAAATATCTTATATTTGCAACTATGGGTAATACATATGGTAATTTATTTAGATTAACTACTTTTGGGGAGTCTCATGGTAAGTATATTGGGGGGATAATTGATGGTTGTCCTTCTAAGATAAAACTAGATTTAAAATTTATCCAAAATAAGTTAGATAGAAGAAAGCCAGGGCAATCTAAAATTACAACACTGAGAAAAGAACAAGATAGGGTTGAATTTTTATCTGGAATTTTTGAAGGAAAAACTTTGGGAACGCCTATAGGTTTTGTCATTAAAAATAAAGATGTAAAAAGCAAGGATTACTTACATTTAAAAGATACTTATAGACCGTCTCATGCTGACTTTACATATGAAGCAAAATACGGTATAAGAGATTATAGAGGGGGTGGAAGAGCGTCCGCAAGAGAAACTGCATGTAGAGTTGTTGCTGGGGCAATTGCTGAACAAATATTAAATCAAATTGGTATACAAATATTTGCTTATGTTAGTTCAGTTGGAAAAATCTCATTAAAAAGACATTATCATGAACTTGATTTATCAAATACTTATAATAATATTGTTAGATGTCCTGATAAAGTTTGTGCAAATGAAATGATTAATGAAATTAAGGAAGTAGCTATTGAAGGTGATACAATTGGAGGCGAAATTACAGCAGTTGCAAAAAATATTCCAATTGGTCTTGGAGAACCTGTGTTTGACAAGTTAAATGCATCTTTAGCAAAAGCTATGTTAAGTATTAATGCAGTGCATGCTTTTAAATATGGTTTTTTAAATAATGAAATTTCATCTTCAAAAGGATCAGAAGTAAATGATGTTTTGGTTGATAGTTCTGGTGTAACCAAAACGAATTTTTCTGGAGGAATATTAGGTGGGATAAGTAATGGTAATGATGTTTATTGTACAATTTCGTTTAAGCCAGTATCTACAATTATGCGTGATCAAAATACAATAAATAAAGATGGAGATAAAGTTAAGATTGAAGGAAAAGGACGGCATGACGCTTGTGTTGTTCCTAGAGCAGTACCAATCGTTGAGAGTATGATGGCATTAACCTTACTTGATAAATATTTAATTAATAAAAAAATATTGTAATTTGATATTAAAATAATTATTGATAAATAATGAAAAATTTAGCTTTACATTGGAAAATATTAATTGGTATGCTGTTAGGAATTGTCTACGGATTAATAGCAACTTATTTTAATTGGATTGAATTCACAAGTTTTTGGGTAAAGCCATGGGGGATAATATTTGTAAATTTATTAAAGTTAATTGCTTTACCATTAGTTTTTGCTTCATTAATTAAGGGTATCACCTCTCTTTCTAGCATATCAAGCTTATCCAAAATTGGTAGTAAAACAATAATGTTTTACTTATTATCAACAGTAATATCCGTAATTATAGGTTTAATACTTGTAAATACTATTAATCCAGGTAAAGTTTTCTCAGATGAAAAAAGAATTGAACTTCAGCAAACATATTCTAATAATGCAAATTCTAAAATATTAGCTGCTGAAAATGTTAAAGAAAACAGTCCTTTGCAATTTATTATTGATATTGTTCCTTCAAATATTTTTAGTTCAGCTAGTGATAATAGAAATATGTTGCAAATAATTTTCGTTGCTATTTTATTTAGTATATCATTGATTATGTTACCAAAAGAAAAAACTAAATATGTTAAAGGTTTCTTTGATGGTATAAATGATATAATACTTCAAATCGTAGATATTATAATGATGTTTGCACCATACGGTGTTTTTGCTTTATTGTCTTCTCTTATAGTTGATTATGGAGCGAGTGGAGAGTTATTTGCTGCACTAGCTATATATTCAGTAAATGTGATTTTAGGATTAATAATAATGATTCTAGTTATATATCCTTTAGTACTAAGATCATTTACTAAAATCAAATATGTAGATTTTTTTAAAGCAATTTCTCCAGCACAGATGTTAGCATTTTCAACAAGTTCAAGTGCTGCTACATTACCAGTAACAATGGAAAGATGTGAAGAAAAATTAAATGTTTCAAAAGAAGTCTCATCTTTTGTGCTCCCATTAGGTGCGACAATAAATATGGATGGCACATCTTTATATCAAGCTGTAGCTGCTGTATTTATTGCTCAGGCTTTTGGTTATGATTTAGATCTATCATCACAATTAACAATTGTTTTGACTGCTACACTTGCATCAATTGGAGCTGCGGCAGTTCCTGGAGCTGGAATGGTTATGCTTGTTATAGTTTTGAGTTCTATTGGAATAAACCCTGAAGGAATTGCTTTAATTTTTGCTGTTGATAGAATTTTAGATATGCTAAGAACTGTTGTTAATGTAACCGGTGATGCTACAATTGCTACTGTTGTTTCATCTCTCAATTCATCTAAAAGCAATTAAAAGTATGTATAATTTCTTTATAATATTTTTTTTAATACCAAATTTTCTTTTAAGTCAAGAGCTTTACAGTGTTGATTCTTTAAGTTTAGATGAAAATGTAGATTGTTTGCTGTTAGATAATAAAAAAGAAAAGAAGAAATTTATTAAAGCCAAATCTATTGTGGTCAAAGGTCGACAAGATATAAAAAAATTATATATTGCTATGGAGAATGTAAATAAGTTGACATCTTCTTTACACAGATCAGTTCTTAAAACCGAAATTTACTGGCTAAGAGAAAAATATTTTGACGCTATGCAAGAGGGTGTTAAGGTGGTTGAAAAATGCCCAAACACATTTTCAAATGTCTATTATTTTTTGGGACATATTTCATTTATACAAAAAGATTATGTCGCATCAGCTAATTATTTGCAAAAAAGTCTTGAATTAGAACTTTTAGACCCATATTATTCAGATGCAATAATGATGTATGAAAAAGCAAAAATACTAGCAGATATTATTAGTAATCCTGTTAAATTCAAGCCTTATGTAATAAATGGAATTTCTTCAAAATATGATGAGTATTTAGCTATCATCTCTCCTGATCAGGAATTTGCATTTTACACTAGAAGGCTACTTAAAAAAACTAAACAGGATATTGCGGAGTCAAGTGTTGAAGAATTTACATTTAGTCAAAAGAAAGATGGTATTTTTAGTGATGGTGATGCAATGAAATATCCATTTAATCGCTCAGATAATGAAGGGGGTGCTACAGTCACAATTGATAATAATATTTTATATTATACTAAATGCTCCAGAGACGCCAAAGGTTATAATAACTGTGATATATTCTATGCAACTAAAATTAAAAGTTTAGATGGTAGCTATAGATGGTCAGATTCTAAAGAATTTCCAAAAAGCATATCAAAAAAGAACGCCTGGGATTCGCAGCCTACAGTCTCATCTGATGGTAATACAATTATTTTTTCCAGTAATAGGAAGGGTGGTTATGGAAAAACAGATTTATACGAAACAAATTTTGAAAATAATCAGTGGAGTGTACCAAAAAATTTAGGAGCAAATATTAATAGTGCGGAAGAAGAAAAATCACCATTTCTTCATACTGATGGAAAAACATTGTTTTTTTCTTCAACAAATTTTCCAACACTAGGAGGTTTTGATATATTTTATTCTAGAAAAGATTCATTAGGAAAATGGCAAAAACCGATTAATATTGGCTATCCAATTAATACATCAACAGATGAAGTATCTTTATTTGTAAGTACAGATGGTAAAACAGCTTATTTTGCATCTAATAAATTAATTGGCGAAGGAGGATGGGATATATTTGGTTTTCCATTATATGAAGCTGCTAAACCAGAAAGAGTTCTGTTTCTTAAAGGAGATCTTTATGATGAAGATGGAACCTTCACAAAAGATATTGAAATCGAAATAAAGAATCTTACTACTCAAAAAATTACAACTATTAAAGTAAATAAAGGTTCTTATGTTGGAGCAATTACTTTAGAAGATAATGATGATGTACTATTATCAATAAAGGAAGAAGGTTATGCTTTTTATTCTAAATTTATTGATGCTAAAGACTCAACATTTATTACGCCAAGCATATTAAATATTGATTTGGAGCAGTTAAATACAGGAAGTTCGTTTAAAATTGACAATATTTATTTTTCTACTAATTCTTATGAAATAAATCAAATATCTGAGGAGGTTATTAATGAATTTATTAGTTATCTTAGAGTTAACAAGTCAATTGTAATTGAAATAAATGGATTTACCGATAATATTGGTTCATCAAGCGATAATCAAGTTTTGTCAGAAAATAGAGCTAAATCGGTTTATGAATATATTATTTCTAGTGGAATTCAAAAAAATAGAATCTCATTTAATGGATTTGGTGAAGAATATCCTGTTGATAATAATGATAGTGAAGAGGGTAGGTCAAAAAATAGAAGGACTGAGTTTAAGATAATAAGTAAATAAATCTTTTATATTTTTCAGTACTTATAGTTATTTTCTCTCTTATTAATATACTAAGAATTTATGTAAGTTTTTTTTAGAATTGAATTAATAGATTAGATGCAGTTGTGATTAATTATCTATAATCTCTATTGATGTATGGAGTCGCTAAGATTTTATCTAGCTTCTTTAATTCTAGCTTTTTTACCTTGTAATTTTCTTAAGTAAAATATTCTTGCTCTTCTAACTCTTCCTCTTTTATTCACTTCAATTTTTTCTATCGTAGGCGAGTTAATTGGAAATATTCTTTCAACTCCAACTGAATGTGAAATTTTTCTTATTGTGAATGTTTCTGTTGATCCGCTACCTTTTCTTTGTATAACATCTCCCTTAAAAAACTGAGTTCTTTGTTTGTTTCCTTCTTTAATTGTATAAAAAACAGTAATATTATCTCCTGATTTAAATTTAGGAAGGTCTTTTTTTGGAGTTAACTCGCTTGAAATCTGACTTATAATATCCATTTTATAAATTTTTTAAAGGTTTGCAATATTACAACAAATATTTTGTTTTGTTAAATTTATAGCTAATATATTTTAATCAAGGAGATCAGGTCTTTTGCTTTTTGTAATTTTTATAATTTGTTTTTCTTTCCATTCTTCTATTTTTTTAGAGTTTCCAGATAGTAAAACATTTGGGACTTTAAGATTTTTGTATGTAGATGGTCTTGAATAAATTGGGGGAGCAAGTAAATTGTCCTGAAACGAATCAAATAAGGCGGAAGATTCATTAGAAATTACACCTGGAATCAGTCTGATTACAGAGTCTAGTAATATAGAAGCGGCAAATTCTCCTCCTGTTAAAACATAGTCTCCTACAGAAACTTCTTTTGTTACATGCAAGTCGATCGCTCTCTGATCAATACCCTTGTAATTTCCACAAAGCAATATAATATTTTTTAAAACAGAAAGTCTATTACATTCTGTTTGATTTAATGTTTCTCCGCAAGGGGATAAATAAATGATTTCACAGTAATCTCTTTCAGATTTTAGTTTGCTTATACAATCATCAATTGGTTGCACTTGTAAAACCATACCTGGGTCGCCTCCAAATTGATAATCGTCTACACTTTTTTGTTTATTATTTGAAAAATTTCTTAAGTTGTGAGTATATATCTCAGCTTTTTTTTTAGCAATTGAGCGTTTAATAATTGAGTGATTTATTATAGGATTAAAAAATTCTGGAAAGATTGTTACAATGTCAATTCTCATTTTATTTTTTTGATTTATTTGTGTTAAAAACCAAGTGACATAATGTCATGTTTATTTGTTTAAAATATTAAAAATCAGTAATTTAAAATAAATTATATAAATCATTTTATATTAAGGTGAAAATATTTTTTTAATATGTAATTTCCGTTTATATTTAGTGCTTTAATTCTATAAAAAGCTAAATTATTTTGATGATTTATAAGCTTGCCAGTAATATCGTAAATTAAAATTTTTGATATTTTTTTACCAACAGAATTATTTATATTTGAGTAAAATATTATTGATAAAAATATTAGTGTACTAAAAACTAAAAGTAAATTTTTCATGTTGATGAAATTATAAATTGGAAAATTACAAACATAATATTTTTTTTTATTTATTTATATTATAGTATTTTTGCATATGCGCTCTAGATTAATTTTATTTTTATTGATTTTAAATGTTATTGTAACCAATACAAAAACAGTTTTAGCGTCTCATGCAGCTGGATTAGATATTACTTACGAGTGTTTAAGCACGAATCAATATAGAGTAACGCTGACTTTTTACAGAGAATGTGGAGGTGTGGGTGCTCCAAATGGTAATTGGATTGATCCACCAAATCAAACTTATATTAATGTTTATTCACCAAGTTCTGGTAACACTGCATTTTTAAGTTTATCAGAAATCACCCCCAATCCTGTACCTGTTTTTCCAACTATATCTTCATCCCCTTCTTGTCCATATACTGGTTCTTGTTTTGGGGGAAGTACAAATCAAACTGAAATTTATACATACCAAGGAATTGTCAATTTACCAACCCAAAGATCTGACTGGACAATTGTAGCTGCTCTTTATGCAAGAAATCCAGGAATTACAACTGTTCCAAATCCAGATAATTATGATATTTGTGTTCGAGCAGTTATTAATAATACTAATTCGGTTGGTTGTAATAGCTCACCAACATGGGACTATCCACCACCGAGTTACTTATGCGTTAACTCTACTACTTATTATTCTACTTCTGCTAATGATATCAACGGTGACTCTATAGTTTATAGTTTAGTTAATCCAATTTATTGTGGTTTTCCAGGTTGGAACTATAATTTTACTAATAATTCATACAATGTTCCTTACAATGGCGGTTATTCTTTTCAAAACTTTTTGAATGGTACAGTTAATTTTGATCAAAATACAGGTAATGTTACATTATTACCAACCTCCCAACATACAACAATTTGGGCCGTAAAAGCTGAAGAATATAGAAATGGTCAGTTGATTGGAAGTATAATGCGTGATATACAAACTACATCTTTATCTTGTAATTCTAATCCACCTAATCTTACAGGAATAGACACATTGATTTTAGCAGGTCCACTTGTTAATTCCTTTTATTTTTGCGCTAATGGATCATCAGTTATGACATTCGATATAAATGGTTTGACTTCTCCACCTGGAGGATCTACAAACATAACAATGTCTGCGTCTAATTTGCCTAACAATGCAACATTTACTATTGCAAACAATGGAACAAATAATCCGATTGGAACATTTAGTTGGGTACCACAGTATGCAGATTTGTTAAATTCTCCTTTTTTCTTTACTGTTGATTTAATTGATGATGCTTGTATTTCAAACACATCATCTTATACATACCAAATTGATTTAACATCTTCTTCTGGTTTTACATTTATGAATATGACACAAGATGTTTCATGTCCAGGCTATCAAGATGGATCTATTGATGTTACTATTAGTGGAGTGTCTGGGGTTCCAATATATAGTTGGACTGGGCCAAATGGATTTACGGCGAGTACCGAAGATATTAGTGGCTTAGATCCTGGTCAATATGATTTGGTTGTTACAGATCAAGATGGTTGTACTTCTGCTGAGACTTTTATTGTTGGATTAAATTCCTATACTACATCAGAAAATGTAACAGATATAAGTTGTAATGGATTTGCAGATGGAATTATTGATTTAACAGTTAGTGGAGGATTGCCTCCATTTACATTCTTATGGTCAAACGGAGCAAATACAGAAGATATAACTAATTTGTCATCTGGAAATTATTCTGTTACTATAACAGATTTTGGTGGCTGTGGCACAATAATAAATGGTTTGATAGTTAATGAGCCAACCCCGTTAAATAATCAGGGTTATATTTCATCAGATTATAATGGTGAAAATATTTCTTGCTTTGGTGCTTTTGATGGTCAAATTACCGCCGATGTTTCTGGTGGAAATGTTCCTTATGAGTATTCAATTAATGGTTCAAGCTACACATACAACAATGTATTTAGTTTATTGACAGAGGGAACGTATAATATTTCTTATAGAGATATTAATGGATGTGTTTCAACAGAAAATATAACTTTAACTGCTCCGGCTCAAATTCAGGCTAATATTTTTTCATATAGTAATATTTCTTGTTTTGGAACTGCGGATGGAGCAATTGATATAACTATTTCTGGTGGAACACAAAATACAACACCACCATATTATAATATTACTTGGTCAGGCCCAAGCTATTTTTCAACAAACACTGATATTAATAATCTTGTTAGTTCTGGAACATATACATCTGTAATTACAGATGCAAATAATTGTTCAGTATTTCCTATTTCACAATATATATCCTCACCACAACCGTTGAGTGCAAGTATATATTCACAAGATATAAGTTGTTATGGTTATGATGATGGCTTAATTGACTTGGATATAGTTGGAGGTTCATCACCTTACTCGGTATCTTGGACAGGTCCAAATGGATTTACATCTGTTCTTGAAGATATTCAAAACTTACAATTTGGAAATTATAGCTACGATGTTATTGATCAAAATGGATGTAGTTTAAATTCTCCAAATATTAATTTTAGAAATGTATATATTGCTGAACCGTCA
>Ga0208130_1001672_pt1 | contig 10620 bp, 10 predicted proteins | sample ETNtaG_31_FD_185771 | JGI IMG/M metagenome (GOLD analysis project Ga0208130, IMG submission 185771) | Marine microbial and viral communities from oxygen minimum zone, Eastern Pacific Ocean - ETNP201310SV78 (SPAdes) (version 2) | ecosystem: Environmental > Aquatic > Marine > Oceanic ...
TTTAACGCAGCTCTTGCTGATGCGCTATTAAACATACTACAAGGCCTAAATTCAGTTGCAGGATCATTTGGATCACTGTTTGAGCAATATCCTTCAATTGCTTCAGCATTCTCAACACTCCCAGTGTCAGTAATTGTGAATTCAACCAAGGCATAGCCCATGGTTCCTCTTTCTTGTGCTCTTCTTGGATAAATTGGAATTACTTTAAATAAAGGTATGTATGAACCATCCTTAAAAAAAGAACCTCCTGATTTAAAATTGGCTTTAGGTTTTGCAATTGATACATCTAAACCAGTTAATGGAGCAAGATCTAACTCTGGTTGAGCAATATCTTCAGGTTGTTCTTCAGGTTTTTCAGGTTTATCAACTTCTGTCATGAAGGTATCAATCTGTCTTTCAGGCATTACAACATCAGCAAGTTTTACAGACGTGTCTTCTTTAATTCCACTATCGCCAAGAGCTATTAAAATAACCATTACAAAAAATAGTGATAAGGTTATTAAAGAAGAAAAGCCTATACCTGCAGCATATCTATTGGCATTAAATGCCTTTACGTAAACAGTACGAATTGGTTTAGTAAAGGTATTAATTACTGCAAAAACTTGATTCATAAACTATTTTGGTTCTGATGCTAATGATATTGCAGATACTCCAGCTTCCCTTGCGCCATCCATTACTTTAATGATGGTATCGGCAACAGCCTTCTCATCAGCTTGGATAACTACAGAACCTTTTGGATTATCTGCTAACATTTTTACAACATTAGCCTTAACCTGTCTTACATCTATTCTTCTTCCATCCATCCATACCTCGCCAGTAGGACCGACAGCGATAAGAATTGCAGCATTTTCTTGCGTTTCTGCTGTATCAGAGTCTGGTCTATTAATTTCAAGTCCTGGCTCTTTAATAAAGTTTGCAGTCACAATAAAGAATATAAGCATGATGAAAACTACATCAAGCATTGGAGTTAAATTTATTTCACTTTCTTCATCTTTTACCGCAGTGCTTATAGCATTTCTTCTCATCTAATTACTCCTATAGTTCTCTTTTTATCAGTTCTCTTAAATCATTAGTATGTCTATCTGATGCGCTATTTAAATAAATACTAGCAAAAACACCTGAAAGAGCTACAACCATCCCTGCCATTGTAGGAAGTGTTGCTTTTGAAACTCCTCCAGCCATAGATCTAGCATCTCCACCACCATTAAAAGCCATAACTTGGAAAACTTCTATCATTCCTGTCACTGTTCCTAGGAGTCCAAATAAAGGTGCTAAGACAACGCATGTCTGAATGATTGAAAGATTACGATTAATTGCTACTTTTGCTTGTGATAGAATTTTTTCTCGTATTTGTAAGGCATGCCATGAAGTTTTATCTGTTCTATTATTCCATTGACTTGCAAGGTCTTGAACATAAAACTCATGACCATGAGAGAAATACCAAATTCTCTCAAATATCATAGCCCACATAAAAAATACTAAAATAGCAATTAGCCACAACACACTTCCGCCAGCTTCCATAAAATCTCTTATGGAAGAGAAGGCTTCAGTAATTGCAAACCACATAACTACTTACTAACTACCCTCTGCGCGCTCAGCAAGGAGACCAGTACTTTGTTCCTCAAGAACATTAATAATTCCCTTGGCAGAGGATGCAGTGAATGAATGCAATAATGTAGTAGGAATTGCAACTAACAAGCCTAGTACAGTCGTTACAAGAGCCTGCGAGATACCACCAGCCATTAATTTTGGATCACCGGTTCCATATAACGTAATCATCTGGAAGGTTACAATCATACCTGTCACCGTTCCAAGCAAACCTGCTAGAGGCGCTACTACTGAAATAATTCTAACCGCACTAATTCCTCTCTCAATTGATGGTCTTTCCGCCATTATTGCCTCAGCAAGTTTAAGTTCTAATGTATCAATATCTTTTTTGAAGTTATCTTCACCAACTTTTAAGACTCTACCCAATGGATTTCTTACATCAAGTGTTTTTGAACCAGCTTGAGCTTTTACTGCCTTGCCAAGAACGAATAAGCTCCAAAGCTTCCAAAAAGCTAGAATAATACCAATTAAACCTACAAATATGATTGCATAACCAACCTCTCTTCCTTGAGCAGCTCTTTCTGCTAAAGATGGAGTTTGTATTAAATTAGCTAATAAACTTCCTCCTGTTGGACCAGTCGGGTCTACCCCAAATTTTACTTGTTCTCCAGCTTCAGCATTGCCAATATTTTTAGCAGTTTTTGTATACCGTCCTGCTGGTTGTCTTGGTAAAAATGCATATTGGCCAGAGGCTGCTGCATATTCTAGGTACTTGCCATCACATACAGCATTAAATAACCCTATTCTAGTAACCATGCATTGTGATGATTCACCATCAACATCAACAACAGTTGTCTCATATGAAACTACTTGCCCACTGGCAACCATTTCTCTTTGTAGTTCGTACCATAGTCCTTCAATTTCTCTTATAGATGGTAGTTCTGTCGTTTCTGACATTTTTGTTGTCAGATCATTTAAGAAAACTACTCTGTCTTGTCCATATTGGCCACTTGTAAGTGAACCCGAGAATTGAACAGCCGCTTCACCAGCAGAGCTTTGAAGATGGCCAAATAGCTCTACTAAAGAACCAAGTTCTTTTTGATATGCCTCTTCCTTAACTCTTAGGATTTCTTCATTTTTCTTATATTCTGCTTCAAGTTGATCAGCAATTCTTTCTTGTCTTGCTAATTCTCTTTTTTCAGCTGCAAGAATTTCTGCTTGCTTATTTTTATTAGCCATGAATCTTGCTTCTCTTATAGCATTTTCAGATTGCTCTTGTGTCTTACCTTGTTTAACAAGATTTAATAAAGCTTCAACTGTTGAGATTTCATTACCCTCTTCTTGTTCTTCTTGAGCAAAAACAAAGCCATTAAAGGTTAGGGATAATACGAATAATATTGATAAGTACTTTTTCATTACACCTCTCCTTTAACAACAGGCATCATTAGCATGTCTGTTGGAGCTAATTTCTTAGCTATTCTAATTGCATCTCTGATTGGCTTTCTATAACTAGAAGATAACTCTTCCCAACCAATAACTTCTCCAGTATTAGGATCTATTTCATTGTTCCATCTTCCACTAGTTCTTTCATCTTTTGTTTGATAGAACATTCCTATTCTTCCAATTACTAATATATTTACTACCGTTCCGTCTGATAATTCGTCTTCATAAGTATCAATTTTTCTTCCATACTCTGCTTCAATATTGTAAGCCTCTAATACCTGTCTTACTTGTTCTGAGGCAGTTACCTTTGGCTTGGCCAATGAAGATCTTACTAAATCAACCCGCCCTCTTCTTTCTTCTTCTCTAAATGGAGTGTCAAGAGATATAAATGTTTCTAATGTGTCTAACATTTTTTGTGCTAGAGGTGGAATCTGTCTTTGAATAACAACAACTTGTGTTAACTGATTATCAAGTTTATCCATAAGATCAAGCTGAGCTTGGATTTGGATTCTCTTTTGTTCATTGTATAACTTAAGGCCTTCAACTTGCTTTGAAACAACCTTATATTCGTTAACAATTTTATCTGTTTGTCTTTCAGTTTGATCAATATTGTCTTGAGAATTTGCAGAAAGCTTTTGGTTTTCTCTGCCAACCTCCAAAACGTTTTCCATGTTTACTTCGATTTCATTTGCACTAACAAATGCACTGAAGCAAAAAAGTGCAGGCAATGAGATGCCTTTTATTAATTTAAGCATTATATGTACTCCCTAAAGTCTGATAATGTTAACAGTCTCAGCTTAATAAATAAAATATTTTGAGCCTTTTTTTTTACACATTTTTAGATTAAAAAAAGCAAATTTTATTCTATTTATTGTATATTTTTTATCAGATTTTTTAAATCTTCTTTATTTTCTTAGCTTTAAGAACAAAACTGGAGTGTTTTTCTTATAATTTTTGTAGTCTTCGTTATCCCCCCACTTAACATCACCCCTTCCTTCTAGCATCCTTACACCACTTATATAAACTAATAATATGTATGTAAAAATAGGAGAAATCAATGTTAGGTATTGAAGTCCTTCCAGTGAAGAAAATGACATAACTGCTATGCCAGTCCATAGGACAATTTCTCCAAAATAGTTAGGGTGTCTTGATCTTGCCCAAAGACCAGATGTTATAAATTTTTCTTTATTCTCCGGAATTGCACGAAATTCTGATTTTTGTTTATCTGCAATAATTTCTAGTAAAAAACCAAAAATAAATAAGATCAATCCGATGAAAAATACGGGGTTAACTATAAGTCCAGTTTCAGTTGAAATAGCTGTTAATGCACACATTGTACATAGTGATACCCATAGACCCTGTAGAGTCCATGTCATAAAAAATTGTGATGCAGACGGTTTTATAGTTCTAAATCTTTTATCTTCTCCATCTTTATGTATCCTCATAAATAAAAAAGAGCCAAGTCTTAATGCCCAAAAAGTTATTAAAAGTACTATCACTAAATTTGCTTGATTGAGATTAGTAAAATATTCAGAAGAATATGCTAATGAATACCAAATTACAGATAAGTAAGTGAGGCTTCCGGTAAGATCATAAAATTTTTCTGTTTGAAAAATGTATGCAGGTATAAAGGCGATCCATTGAATTGCAAAAGCTAGAAATACTGCTCTAAATACTAATTCTATTCCGGTTGCATAAGCTATTGAAATTGCTATAGCAAAAGCAATAAGCGATATTAATAAGTTGATTACTATTTTCATATTTAATTCCACCCACAAGTTCTTTCTTTGTTTTGCTCGTCTAACCAATCTTTAAGAGGAGCGTAATAATTTAAAATTGAATTTCCACTTAATTGTCTTGAGCCAGTCAAGTTTTCAAAAGCATCTTGCCATGGCGCACTCTGACCCATTGCCATGGTGGAGATTATCTTTTCTCCTGCGTCTTTATTTCCATATATTGAGCATTCATGAAGTGGTCCATCAAACTTAGCTTCATTACATAATGCTTCATGAAATTGATATTGCATTATTCTTGCTAAGTAATATCTCGTATAAGGAGTATTGCCTGGTATGTGATATTTTGCGCCTGGGTCAAAGTATTCTTCGGATCTTTCATCATTTGTGCTAATACCTTGGTATTCTTTTCTTAACTTCCACCAAGATGAATTAAGTTCTTCTTCTTTTATTTCACCGTTAAAAACACCAGATCTCCATTTATCTAACATTAATGCCCAAGGGACTACAACAACACCCTCTAAGGCCTGCTTCATTAAAAGACCAATCGGATCTTCTTTTGCAATATTTGCTTCTTCTTCTGATATAAAACCAATTTGAGTTAAATAGTCTGGAGTTATAGATAAGGTTAATAGGTCTCCAAATGCTTCGTGAAAGCCATCATTGGCGCCTCCCTGAAAAAGGGTTGGCAAGTGGTTATATGCTTGATAGTAGAAAATGTGTCCCAACTCGTGGTGAATTGTAATAAAATCTTCTTCGTTTCTCTGAATGCACATCTTGATTCTAAGGTCATTATTTGCTGGATCTAGGTTCCAGGCTGAAGCATGGCAAACTACAGACCTATCTCTTGGTTTTACAAATAGCGATCTTTCCCAAAATGTACTAGGAAGAGGTTCAAAACCTATAGAAATGAAAAAGTCTTCGGCATATTCAACCATTTCTATTTCATTAATTTCTTTATCATTAATTATTTTTGTCACATCAATAGAATTTGATTTAGATTGTTCTGTATAAACTAAATCGTATATATTTGACCAAGACTGCCCCCACATGTTACCTAATAAATGCACTGGCAATGGTCCTACATCCGGCACAACTTCATCACCATAGTGTTCATTTAGTTTGGCTCTTACATGACAATGTAGGGCATCATATAAAGGCTTGACTTCCTCCCATACTCTATCGGTTTCATTTAAAAAATCCTCTGCTGGCATATCATATTTACTAAACCATAAGTCACTTAGCCCATCATATCCAAGATCTTTAGAGCCCTTATTTCCAATTTCAACCATACGCATGTACATAGGCTTCATAGGCTTGCCAATCTCATGCCAACCTTTCCATGCTTTTAATAATTCTTCTGGATTTCTTGAGGTATCGATAATGGATTCAAATGCTTCTAAATCATAACAAGAGCCATCTTCAAAGCAGTGCTTACCCGCACCGTACATAGCTTCTAATCCTGTAGATATCTCAGATAATTCGGCGGCAAGATCTTCATCTAGTGGAGGAGGCATTACAAAAGAACTCTTGAGAATATTTAACATTCTACGATTTTCTGATGTTGTTTTTAAGTTATCAAAGGCAGAAGCCTGTCTTGAGCGCTCAAGAGATTTCAAAGTATATCTTGTTCCATAGTCTGCGATTACTTTTTGAGAATCATAAGTAATAAAATTTGAGCTTATCCAAGAAGCTGAATAAATTACAGGACCATCTTTTTTATTTTCTTCTTCAACCAATGCTAAAAACTTATCTAAGTCTTCGTTTTGATAGCTTTGTTCGCTACTCGGGGCGCAAGAAGTTACAATTATGCATATTAAAGTTAAACATAAAAAATTTTTCATTTGTGTACCTCGCTATTAAAATAACATAAAAATATATTTATTATGAAAATTTCAACTAACCAATTTAAAAATGGAACAAAGTTAATAATTGATAATGCTCCTTGCTCTATAGTAGAACATGAATTTCATAAACCTGGAAAGGGACAGGCAGTAATGAGAGTTAAATATAAAAATCTTTTAACTGGGAATACAAATGACAAAACTTTTAAATCGGGAGAAAGCGTAGAGGCAGCAGATGTTAATCACTCAGAAATGGAATTTCTATACCAAGATAATGATTCATGGCATTTTATGGACAAAGATACATTTGATCAAATAGAGGTTAGCTCGGCTCAGATAGGTGATGCAAAAAAATGGTTGGTAGGTCAAGAAATTTGTGAGATAGTCTTATGGAATGGCGCACCTATTTCTGTAAATCCACCTTTAATTGTTGAGTTAAAAATTATTAATGCCGAGCCTGGTGTAAAAGGAGATACTGTTTCAGGAGCAACTAAAAATGCTACCCTCCAAACCAATGTTGAAATTCAAGTCCCATTATTTGTTAACGAAGGTGAGTTAGTAAAGGTAGATACAAGAAATATGACTTATGTTGGGAGAGCAAAGGCTTGATTGCAACTATAAACAAAAGAATAAATCAATTCATTTCTTCTATTGATGGCATCAATAAAGATACTATTCAAATTATATTAAATAAATTTTCTACTTCTATTTCTGAAGACTTAGATAAAGGCCACTTATCAACAAATGTATGTATGATTGCCGCTAGTGTCCTTAAACTTAATCCAAAAGAGCTTGCTAAAGAACTTAAAAATAATTTAGATGATTTGGATATTTTTAAAGATGTGCAAATTGCTGGACCTGGGTTCGTTAATATAACTCTTCATAAAAAAGAATTTGTGTCAGTCCTTAATAAAATTATTAAAGAAAATAAAAGTTTTGGGGAATCAAATATTGGAGCCGATAGAAAAGTTCAGATTGAATTTGTATCTGCCAATCCCACAGGCCCTCTTCATGTTGGCCATGGAAGAGGTGCAGCATACGGTGATGCGATTGGAAGAATTTTAAAAGCCACTGGATCTGTTGTTGAAAAAGAATATTACATTAATGATGCGGGCAGGCAAATTGACATCTTGACTGCAAGTGTAATTTTAAGAGTAATTCAAAACAAAATTAACAATTTCTTCCCACAAAACGCTTATAAAGGTCATTACATTGACTCTATTGGGAAAGAGTTTATCTCCAAAAATAAAATTGAATACGATGATATCGACTCTTTTGACAAAGATTTATCATCAGATCCAGAAGAAGAAATAGATCAGATCATAATGAAACTAAAAAAACTAGACGAGAACATATGGAGTTCTGTTAAAACCTTTTCTTTAAACAGCATAATAGAGTCAATTAAAAATGATCTTGAAGATTTTAATGTCTATTTTGATAATTGGTTTTATGAGTCTTCTCTTGGTGATCTGAAAAATGATTCCTCTGAAATTTCAAAATCAATAGCAAAATTGACTAAGGACGGTAAGGCATATAAAAAAGATGGAGCCATATGGCTTGATACTGAAAGTGCTGGAGATGATAAACATAGGGTTCTGGTAAGAGATGATGGTAGAGCAACATACTTTGCATCTGATGTTGCATATCATAAAAATAAAATAGATAGAGGATACGATGATTTAATTAATGTCTGGGGTGCCGATCACCATGGTTACATAAAAAGGATTGAGGCCTCTATAGAGGCAATTGGCTCTAAGAAAGAAAAATTAATAGTTAAGCTTGTCCAATTTGCAAATCTTTTTAAAAATGGTAAATCAGTCAAAATGTCCACGAGATCTGGCGAATTTTTTACCTTAAGAGAACTTCTAGAGGATATTGGGTCTGATGCAGCAAGATTCTACTACTTGTCTAAGCAGGCTGATCAACATCTAGATTTTGATATAGATTTAGCCAAATCTGATAGCAAGGAAAATATTTTTTATTATATTCAATATGCTCATGCTCGAATTTTCTCATTAGAACAAAAATATAAGGAGATGTACCCAAAGCTGGATACTAATATCTATGCTATTGAAAAAGACTATTATAAAAAATGTGACTCTCTTATTCATGAAATAAGTAAATATCCACATATTGTTAATAAATCTGCAAGGATGCTGCAGCCTCATGTAATTATTTTTTACTTAAGAGACTTATCGCAATTATTTCATAGTTTTTATAACGACAATCATGTTCTATCTGAATCTAAAGAAAATATGCAATCTATAATCTTATGTTTATCTGCTTTAAGACAGGTAATTTCTAATGGACTAGGTATTCTTGGTATATCACCAATGCAAAAAATGTGATGATATGAAAGATTTTGCTAATAGAAAAAAAACAAAGATAAGAAACAATAAAAATAAACAAGCTTTTGGTTCAAAAAAGTCTAAGGATAATAGTATTTCAAAAAATACTATAGTTTATTTATTTTCGTTAGCATTTTTTCTTGCCTTTATATCATTCTTTTATTTTAAAACTGAAGTAACCTCAATAAAGCCTAAAAGCACAATGAATACGGTTATCATTGATTTTCCTTCATCGCTATTAGAAGATCGCATCTTAATTGAAGAAGAAAATATCAAAAATTTGGTGTCATGCGAATATTTTGTTCAGATTGGGGCTTACGGAAATAAAAAATATGCAATTGAGGCACAAAATATACTTAAATCAGAAATTCAAAATATTTCTATCAATGAAGTATACAGCAGTCTAAACCCTGGCAAATTGCTACATAGTGTTATTTCTGGGCCATATGAAAATAGGTCTGCAGCTAATAACTCTAAAGAAAAAATTACAAAAAATGGTTTTGATCCTAGATTAAGAACAACATGCAAGCAGAAATAGGAAAAAATATAATAGGTGTTAAAAATAAAATTAATGCTGCTTGTGAGCTAATCAAAAAAGATCCTAATGAAATCACTCTGATAGCCGTATCAAAGAAAAAAGATACCCAAATGATAGAAGTAGCTATAGAAAACGGTATATACAATTTTGGTGAAAATTATGCACAAGAGCTTCAAGAAAAAGCTTCAGCTATAAAGAAACAGAATTTAATATGGCATTTCATAGGCCCCATTCAATCTAATAAAGTAAAAATAATTGCCAAAAATGCAAACTGGGTGCATGCATTAAATAGAGAAAAAATAATTAGAAAACTAAATTCAGAGTGTGCGCAAATCCAAAAAAATATAAACGCATGTATCCAAATAAATATATCTTCCGAAGATACTAAAAGTGGATGCGATCCTGACAATCTGATAGATGTTGCTAAATTAATTGAAAGTATGAAAAATATTAATTTAAAAGGCATAATGGCTCTCCCAAAATTAACCAATGATAAATCGGAGCAGAAGAAAGAGATGAAATTAATTTCAGATCTGAGCAAAAAACTTCAGAGTTTGTTTCCTAATGCAAAATGTATCTCATTGGGTACAACACTAGATTTCGAGGATGCAATTATAAGCGGTTCAACAATGGTGAGAATTGGTGAATCTATTTTTGGTAAAAGATTATGAAAAATATTGTTTTATTCGGAGGCGGGAATATTGCGCAAGCTATTATCGAGGGTCTTATTAAGTCTGGCTATAAAAGAAATAAAATTTTTTACGTTGACAGAAACATCAAAAATCAAAAAAAATTAAGCAAACTAAGAATTAAAAATTTTAAAAAATATCGTTCAGAAAAGATAGATTTATTTATTCTTGCTGTTAAACCAAAAGATGCACTTCGGGCTTATAGAGAAATAATTGAGAATTATAAAGGCCAAAAAATTATAAGTTTCGTAGCTGGTATACAATCAAAAAAATATCTAAAGATCAATAATGATATTCAATTTCTAAGAGCAATGCCAAACACATCATCAAGATTTAATTTGGGCATAACTGCGTTATTTAATTCTACTTTCAAAGAAAGTAGTCTTAAAAAGGTTATTAAGCTCTTTAAAGGGGTTGGCATTATCTTAGAGCTAGATAAAGAAAACAAAATAGATGCCTTTACAGGAATGATTGGCA
>Ga0208130_1001673_pt1 | contig 10614 bp, 10 predicted proteins | sample ETNtaG_31_FD_185771 | JGI IMG/M metagenome (GOLD analysis project Ga0208130, IMG submission 185771) | Marine microbial and viral communities from oxygen minimum zone, Eastern Pacific Ocean - ETNP201310SV78 (SPAdes) (version 2) | ecosystem: Environmental > Aquatic > Marine > Oceanic ...
ACTATCAACACTTTTAAAGCTTGTGGCAACAATCCAAGTAATAGGAATTAATGTGACAACCATATAAACTATTATAATTGTTGCTGCCAATTTTCTTGAAAAACCTGAAGGTTCGAGAGGTGATCTTGAAGTATCCATTTATCTTTCCTTAATCTTGTTCATGACTTTGACATAAACATTTCCGAAACCAAATATTGTAACAAACAAAATGACTGCAAATGCAGAACTATAGCCAGTTTTCCATTTCTCAAAGGCCTCTCTTTTCAAATTTATAGACGCGAGTTCTGTTGCCGAACCTGGTCCACCTGACGTGAGCTCCACAACTAAGTCAAACATTTTAAAATTTTCAATTCCCCTAAATAATAATGCCAACAATAAAAAGGGTAAAACAGATGGAAGGGTAATATGAATAAATTGTTGCCACTTACTAGCCCTGTCTACCTCAGCAGCTTCATAAAGATAATTTGGGATCGATCTAAGGCCTGCTAAACAAATTAACATTGTAAAAGGAGTCCACATCCAAGTATCAACAATAACAATAGACCAAGGTGCTAGTGTACTAGAACCAATCATGTCAAAAACACCAAAGTCATAAAAAAAGTTTACAACATAATTAAAAAGTCCAACTTGAGGATTATATAAATAAGTCCAAAATACTCCGACTACGGCAGGAGATAGCATCATAGGTAAAACAATTAAAGTTGTTAGTAGTTCGTTTCCTTTAAATTTACGATTTAAAAGAAGTGCTAAGCCCAAACCAATCAGTGCCTGTAATATAAGAGTCCAACAGACAAAGTGGGCTGTGATTTGCATTTTTTCCCATATCTCTTCTTTACCAAGAATTTTTTTGTAATTTTTTAAACCTACAAACTTAGGCTCTCTTCCAATTTTATTAGCATAAAAATTGGTAAACGACATTCTGATCGCATAGACCAGAGGATAAATATTAATTGCAAGTAATAAAATCAGAGTAGGAGTAATGAATATCCAAGCGATCGCCTTATCCGATAATCCTTTAAATTTTTTTACTGCAGTTTTCATTAAAGAAAATATAGATGGGTGGGAATTGAGCCCCACCCATAGGTTTTATATTTTATATTTTTCCGTCAGCTTCGAAGACTTCTTCCCAATCCTCGATGATTTTATCGAGAGCATCTTGAGCAGAACCTTTGCCGTTAACTACATAGTCATGAATTCGCTCCTGCATTGGAAGCATTAATTCAACGAAAGTAGGCTCCTGCCAGAAGTCTTTAACGATGCCCATTGAGTCTAAGAAACCTTGAGCATAGACAGCGGAGTCAACAAAATCTGGAGATCCAAGCACGTCCATATGACATGAATAACCACCTAAATCCCACCATTTTTGTTGAATATCAGGTCTTGCAAACCATTTCATGTACTCAAGTGCTAGGTCTTGTTTATCAGAATAGCTCACAACAGAGATACCTTGACCACCAAGAGTAGCAGCACATACATTTTGACAAGGGTTAGCAAAGAAGCCTGACTCACGACCGTCACTATCTTCTTTAGCAACACCAGGCCAGAATGCGTACCAGTTCATTTGGAAAGCAACCTGTCCAGACTTATAAGCGTCTAGGTTAGCTACCATGTAAGCGTCTGAGTGTCCTGGAGGTGCACAATCATCGTACATCTTTTTGTAGAACTCAACTGCTTCAGCTGCTGCTGCAGAGTTAAAGTAACCGTCCATTGAGTAAGGGTTATTTGGATCTTCGTATTCCATACCCCAAGCATACATTGCTGCTGTTACACCCATGGTAATACCTTCAGAACCACGCTCAGTATTAATCGCAGCACCGTATCTTACAACACCATCAATTTCTCTTCCTTGGAAGAAAGTACACATGTCATATAACTCGTCCCAAGTCTTTGGTACGCCTAAGTCATAACCATGTTTTGATTTAAATTCAGATTGAAGTTCTGGTCTATCAAACCAGTCTTTTCTATATGCCCAAGCTAAAGCATCACCCATCGCTGGAAGCGCATAGTAGTTTGGGGTACCTTTTGGCCAAGTAGAATAAGCATACACAGTAGCAGGATTAAAGTCGTCCATTGAAATACCGTTAGCATCAAAAAAGTCATTAAGTTTTACATAGTGACCGTATGTTGCTCCAGCACCAATCCACTGTGAGTCTCCAATTAATAAGTCAAATGTCTTACCTTGGTTGTTAAGTTCATTTAACATTCTGTCAGCAAAGTTTGGCCATGGCACAAACTCAAAGTTCATTTCAACCCCAGTTTCAGCTGTGAACTCTTTACTTAATTCTTGTAAAGCATTAGCTGGATCCCAAGCGGCCCAACCAAGAGTCAAAGACTCAGCTTTAGCATTAAATGTAAAAAGTAAGGTGAAAACAGGGACTAAAAATACAGATAGTATTTTTCTCATCAATTCCTCCTTATAGATGATTAACTTTACATACAATATACAATTTCAAAAAAAAAATCATGTCTATAAATAGCTTGAAATATGAATTTATTTCATATCTGATTATCTAATTAACATTTATTCAAAAATGTTTTCATTTCTTCTTACTCTGTAATAAAATAAAAATGGAGGAGAATTAAGATGTCTATTAAAGGCCCTGCTATTTTTTTAGCTCAATTCGCTGGTGATGAAGCACCATTTAACAACCTTGAAAATATTTCAAAATGGGCAAGTGAACTTGGATACATTGGTGTTCAAATTCCAAGCTGGGATGCCCGACTTTTTGATTTAAAAAAAGCATCAGAGAGCAAAGACTACTGTGATGAGGTCAAAGGGACTTTGTCCTCTTATGGGTTATCTCTAACAGAATTATCTACTCATCTTCAAGGGCAATTAGTTGCTGTGCATCCTGCTTATGATGTAGCTTTTGATGGTTTTGCAGCACCAGAAGTAAGAGGAAACGCTAAAGCAAGACAAGAATGGGCTGTTAATCAATTAATGATGGCTGCCGAAGCCTCCCAAAATTTAGGCCTCACGGAACATGTAACTTTTTCTGGAGCTTTGGCTTGGCCTTATGTCTACCCATGGCCTCAAAGACCAGCTGGATTAGTTGAAACTGCTTTTGACGAACTAGCGAATAGATGGAAACCAATTCTAAATCAATTTGATCAATGTGGGATAAACTTATGTTATGAAATTCATCCAGGCGAAGATCTTCATGATGGTATCACCTTTGAGATGTTTTTAGATAGAGTTGGTAATCATTCGAGATGTAACATGCTTTACGATCCAAGTCATTATGTGCTTCAACATTTAGATTATCTTCAGAATATTGATATCTATCACGAAAAAATAAAAATGTTTCATGTCAAAGATGCGGAGTTAAATCCTTCTGGAAAACAAGGAGTTTATGGTGGTTTCCAATCTTGGAAAGAGCGTGCTGGAAGATTTAGATCTCTTGGTGATGGGCAAGTAGATTTTAAATCTATCTTTTCTAAACTCACTACTTACGGCTTTGAAGGATGGGCTGTTTTAGAATGGGAGTGTGCTTTAAAACACCCTGAAGATGGCGCTCGTGAGGGATCAGAATTTATAAAAAGACACATTATCAGAGAAACTGAAAAAGCTTTTGATGATTTTGCAGACTCTGGAGCAGATGAAGCAGCTAATAAAAAAATGTTAGGAATATAATAGCTTAATGGTTCAAAAAATTAAATTAGGTATGGTCGGTGGAGGTCAAGGTGCTTTTATTGGAGCAGTTCATCGTATTGCATCACGTATTGACGATCGATATGAATTAGTTGCAGGTGCTTTTTCCTCCAATGCTGAAAGAGCTCTGACCTCAGGTAAGGAACTTGGTATCTCTGAGGATCGTAATTACCAAAATTTCCAAGAAATGGCTGAAAAAGAAAGTCAACGAGAAGATAAAATTGATGCAGTAGCTATTGTAACGCCTAATCATATGCATCACCCAATAGCGATGGAATTTATGAATAAGAATATTCATATCATTTGTGATAAACCGCTAGCTATGAACTTAAAACAATGCGAGGAGTTAGTTCAAGCATCTCAAGGCAGCAATATTCTTTTTGCTTTAACGCACAATTACACGGGTTATCCGATGGTCAGAAACGCAAAGGCTATGTGTGAAAATGGTGACATTGGTAACATAAGGGTTATTCAAGCAGAATATGCCCAAGATTGGCTTACAGAAGACCTTGAAAACAAACATGATAGCGGAGGTAACAAACAAGCTTCTTGGAGAACTGATCCTGCTCAATCAGGAGGTGGGGGGTGTATTGGTGACATTGGAACCCATGCTTTTAATCTTATTCGTTTTATCACAGGGTTAGAACCTCATGAAATAAATGCTGAGTTGACAAGCTTTGTTTCTGGAAGACAATTGGATGACAATGCTCAAATTTCAATACGCTTCCAGGGGGGAGCCAAAGGAACAATTTGGTCCTCTCAAGTAGCACCAGGAAATGAAAATCATCTAATGATCAGAATATATGGAGACAAAGGGGGCCTAGAGTGGTGTCAAGAGGACCCAAACTATCTTTACTACACCCCATTTGGTGAAGCAAAAAGAAAAATTACTCGTGGAGGAGCTGGTTCATTACAATCAGCTAACGATGTAACAAGAATTCCCCCTGGCCACCCAGAAGGATACTTAGAGGGATTTGCAAATATTTATACAGAAGTTGCGGATGCTATCATTGATTTCAATAATGGAAATTATGATCCTAAAAAATACCTATTTCCTAAAGTAGAAGATGGATTAGAAGGTATAAGATTTATTGAAAGATCAATTGCTTCGAATGCGTCTAATTCCTCTTGGGTAAATTTTTAATTAATTCCAAGATAAGGTCTTTCTAGTATTCCAATAATCTACTTGGGATAATCGATAATTATTAAGAGAAGGAAGTTCAATATCAATTTGATTGAGAGAATTTAAATTTCTATCTAATTGATCAATCGTCGAAGCTCCCGTCAAAACTATTTTGACGAATGGTAATTGATAAACCCAAATCAATGCTAGGTCTTCAATTGTTATATTTAGATTTGAGGCTACTTCGGTTATTTTAGTAAAATTTTCCTGATGAAAATTATTATTAAAATTTGTCAGTCTACCATTTGCAAAAATTTCTTTAGCAATCACATTTATTCCTTGCTCTGATGCCTTCTTTAAAACTTCAATACACGATTGTTCAAAAATATTGATTGTACATTGAATAAAAGTAAATAATTTTTCAGATTTATTAATCTCTAACAATTCTGTAATTGTTTCTTTTTGTTGAGGTCCACTGGTGGAAATACCTATATCCACTCCACCTTTTTTTATGGAGTGAAGTTCTTTAATTACATCTTTATCATTTAAAACACTACTTTCAGGGGTTACCGAGTGTATTTGATAGAGATCAATACTTTTTCCAAGATTCATTCTTGTCTCCACCCATTGTTTTTTCAAAAAAGGATGTGAGTGATCTTTTCTTTCATGATGTTCGGTTTCCACATTCCATTTCGCTAAATACTCATAGCCCCATTTAGAACCAACAAATCCAGCAAATTGATTTTGTTTTCTAATCCAAGATGATAAAAATTCTTCTGACTCACCATAAACCCTTGCTACATCAAAATAACGAATGTCTTTTTCATAAGCAAAATCGAGGACTTCATGACATTTACTTCTCATATTGTCTTTCGATTTGTCATCTCCAATACTTTGGTGATGACCAAGATTAATATAGCCTGGTCTACCTAATGCTGCCAAACCTAGCCCAAGCTTGTTGTCTAATTTAAACACTAATTTATATAGGGATCTATTAAGTCTTGAATTAAAGAAGGGTTTGTCAAATGAATAGTTTGAAAATTTAAATTTTGTGCAGCTTCAATATTATCAAGACGATCATCTATAAAAAGTGTTTCTTCTGGGATTAAATTAAATCGAGATATAGCTAATTCATAAATTGCTGGATCAGGCTTAATCAAAAAATCTCTTCCTGAAATTATTTTGCCATCAAAATCTTTTAAGAATGGGTATTTTTCTTCCATTCCTTCATATGTCTCAGCTGACCAATTAGATAAAACAAAACAAGGATAGTTAAGTTCTTTTATTTTATAAAAAACATCTACTGTTTTTTGAAAGAAGCCGCCAACCATATTTCCATGATTAGGGTAATAAAATTTAATTTCTTTTTCAAATTCGGGAAATTTTTTAATTGCATCATTAACAGCAACTTCAATAGTTATACCAGCATCACATCGAGTATCTAATAAGGGAAAAGAAATGTTATTGATAAAAAAATTCATTCTCTCATCGTCATTAAAAATTGGTTTTAGTATTCTCTCTGGATTCCAATCAAAAAAAACATTACCCAGGTCAAATAAAAATTTTTTTACTATCATTTTTTATTCGATAAAAGAATTTAATAAATTTTCAAGATACTCTTGTCTGCCGGACTGTGGTTGAGGATTTATATCCTCAGATTTAACTTTCTCATAAATACCTTCTAAAGAAGCGGAGCTCATTAATTCTTTATTATGAGTCCAATTCTCATATCTTTTTTGTAAAAATTCCTCATAAGAACCATCATTAATCATTCTCTCTACTGCAAGGAGCGTTCTAGCACAAGTATCCATCGCACCTATATGCGCATAAAATAAATCCTCTGGATCTATGGATTGACGTCGTATTTTTGCGTCCATATTTAGACCACCACTTCCTAAACCCTGATTTTTGAAAAGATAGTAAAAAGGCAGCAAAAGCTCCTCGGTATTGTTAGGAAACTGATCAGTATCCCAACCTACTAAATAATCACCTCTGTTAATATCAATACTACCGAAAATATCATTAGCTAGGGCATATGCGATCTCATGCTCAAAAGAATGTTTTGCTAAAATGGCATGATTTACTTCGATGTTAAGTTTGAACTCTTTTTCTAATCCATATTTTTGAAGAAAAGCAAAAACATTAGCAGAGTCAAAGTCGTATTGATGTTTAGTTGGCTCGTGAGGCTTTGGTTCAATAAGCAAATTACCCTTAAAACCAATTTTATGTTTATGTTCAGCCACCATATTTAAAAATCGACCTAATTGATCAAACTCTTGCTTCATATTCGTATTTAAAAGTGTTTCATAACCTTCTCGGCCTCCCCATAAAACATAATTTTGACCTCCAAGTTGATGAGTATTTTCGATGCACATTTTTACTTGAGCGGCTGCATATTGAAAAATATCAGGATTAGGATTAGTGGCTGCTCCTGCCATATATCTTCTGTGACTAAACAAGTTAGCTGTCCCCCAAAGCAGTTTTACTTTTGAAGTCTCTAATTTTTTAGAAATTTCATCAATGATAGTTTTTTGTATCTTCTCGGTTTGAGAAAAACTATCTCCCTCTGGGGCGATATCAACATCATGAAAACAAAAATAAGGAATTCCTAATTTCTCAAAAAAGATAAATGCATTATTTAGTTTATCTTTTGCTTGTTCTACAGGGTCTCCTGACTGCATCCAAGGTCTTAAAAATGTTTGGCCACCAAAAGGGTCACCACCTGGCCAATTAAATGTATGCCAGTAACATACGGCCATTCTTAAATGTTCTTCTATTGTTTTACCTAAGATTATTTTATTGGCGTCATAGTATTTAAAAGATAAAGGGTCAGAGGAGTCTTTCCCTTTGAAAGAAATTTGAGGAATATCTTTAAAGTAATCCGACATTAATTAGTCGTAATAAAACATAGGGGCTTTTTTAAAATCCTCCCAAGCATGAGGATCATGACCTGTTACAACTAATGCATTTTTTTCTTTAGCCAGTTTTTTTAATTTTTTTACTGAATTCACTGTATCCACAGCTGAACAAACTAATCCAGGCAAGGTCAAATCATTCCAATGATCCATCGTATACGCAGCATCGATGGTCAATAAAACATACCCAGAATTTGATAGTCTCACTAAAAAAGACTGATGTCCCGGTGCGTGTCCTGGGGTAAAAATAATGATTATTGAACCATCACCATAAAGATCATAATAATCATCATTTTTATCTCTTAAGAATTTCCAATTTATACCTGGTTTATCAAAGTCTGCTCGAATATAGGCAGGTTTTGCGAACCAATCTGGGTTAAAAGCATAGTCATATTCTTTTTGTTGAACTACATGCGTTGCATTAGGAAATCTTCCAACTCCACCAGAATGATCTAAATGAAGATGAGAGTGGAGAACATATCTAATACTAGAGGGATTAATACCTATAGAATTTAATTGGTCTATACAATTTTCAGTCTTTCCCATAACAGGATCATATGCGGCAACAACATTTCCCCAATGTGCATGTTTATCTTCGCTGACTTCTTTTGCATTACCTCCATCAATTACAACATCACCTTTAGGATGTCTTATAAGAAACCACGGAACTGGTATTTCAAAATCTTCATTTGATTGATTCATTTTTATGTATTTCATTTTAGTTTTCAGAGTTCCAGTTTGAAAAAAATATAAACGAATATCTGTTGCTGTTTGAGAGTTTATCAGATGTTTGTATTCTTGTTTTGATGACTCAATGGCTTCTTTGATGTTGTATTCTTCTTTATATAAATCGGTTTTTTTATTAGTAATAATTTTCTCAAATTTATCTAGATCGGATTTTTTATAATTCGTACTTATTTTTTTTTCCATCTTATTTAAATTCTATCTCAATAAATTTATAAATAAAATCATTGTTATTTAATACATTATGGTTAACTCCTTTTTCTCTGAAGTAAGAGCCACCTTGTTTTAATTTTGAAATTGTTTCAACACCGTCATGATTAATAATTTTGAGCTCACCATCTAACATAGGGACAACAACATAATCGTACTCATGAATGTGCTGACCTGTTTCGTCACCTACTTCAAATGTCCACTCTGTTACTCTTGTTTTTTGATTATCAATCATGACATTGGCTTTAGCCATGTCTTAGATATTTCTACAGGGTACGCCCTCAGCTTTTTCAGCTTTTAGGGCTTCCGCGGCTTTTCTTGCCTTCTCAACAGAGTCAAAAACCATATCTGGAAAAAGAACAAAAGGCTTAGCTCTGTCTGCACTTAATTGTCCAACACACCATTTTTTGCCAGGTTCAATAACCATAACCATATAAGTTCCAGGAATTGGTCCATAATGTCTGTTATTTAATGCGAATAGGCACTCAGCCATATCATTAAGTCTGTCTACATCTAAATTTTGAAGGGCTTTTTTTTCTAAATCGTTTAAAGGTGTATCAAGGGCACCAAGGGTTTCTTTGCCCCATGGAATTTCCTGCATATTTTGTCTTTTCATATTTTTTAAGGTAATGGCCCATCTTTTAGAAAACCTTTTAGTGTGTTTTCCATAATTCTTGAGACATTGTTGTTATAGTTGTTGTGAGAGAGGCTACCACACCATGCAAGAGATCCAGGAGCAAACATAGCTCCATCATTTGGTGTCTTATAGTATATCATGTCTGCGCGAACCATTGGGTTTTCATGGCCACCACCATAATATCCCCTCACAGCAAAATGAATTTCCTCATTCACCTGTAACATCATGTTTGAATGGTCTTGAGATCTGGCAAGATAGTAAGCATTATGTGGAGTTCCAAACTCAAGATCATACCTATCTAGTTCTAGACCAGCCGCACCACCGCCTACTAATCCAAAATCTCCAATAACTTCATCTGCTCCAATACCTTCAAATATCCATGAACATTCAGGCTTAAAGCTATCTTCTTCTCTTTTATAATAAGATGAAACATCAAAACCGTAAGATGTAAAAGTTAAACCACAAACCTTGGAAGGAATTCTTCCTCTAGCTCTCCACATGCCACCATATTTTCCATCAAAAGCATTATTGTACTCACCAGGGTTTGATGTCCAAGCCCTAGTACCAGCTTCACCTTTTCTTACTTCAGTAATGTTTGAATTATCTGGGTGATATTCACTTATCCAATAAAAACCATCAGAGCCTAAATAAAAACATCTACCGCCTTGCATTTGGTAAGATTCAAGAGCATCCATATATTTCTCTGAGGAATATTCAGGGTGGCTACCTGTCATTACTACTTTGTAGCGGTTTAATAAATTAACACCTTCGTGTTGAAGATCTTCATCAGTCAATACATCAAATTCAAAACCCTTTTCTTCAAGCCAGTCGGTTAAATGCAAATCAGCATTGAGCTGCCATAAAGATGGAGATAACCAATGACGATATTTAGGTCTCATATTTAAGATAGGTCTTAATCTAGAGGAAATAGAAACACCATGACCATCAGAGTGTAACGAGTAAGTCGATAAACCATATTCTCTGTGTTCATTAAGATATAAATCTGCTGGTTCTAAGACGGGGACTTTTCCTGCTAACAATTGTGCTACTACAGAGTTAGTACCTAAGTTGTCATTTGAGTATGCCATATAACTGTTTGTTGGAAGTAAAAATAAAATTTTTGAAGTAGCTTTTCCTTTAGGGGGCTTCACACAAAATGGAATATAATCCTCATTTTCTGACTCTTCTCTTCCATCTACTCTTAATCTAGCAGCATAAACACCACTTTTTAAACCCTCAGGAATCTTTATTGTGAAATCAACATCCCATCTTGCATCATCAATATCGTCATCATGAAAATGAATAGCTCCATATTCTTCTGGCTTATGATGAA
>Ga0208130_1001675_pt1 | contig 10614 bp, 11 predicted proteins | sample ETNtaG_31_FD_185771 | JGI IMG/M metagenome (GOLD analysis project Ga0208130, IMG submission 185771) | Marine microbial and viral communities from oxygen minimum zone, Eastern Pacific Ocean - ETNP201310SV78 (SPAdes) (version 2) | ecosystem: Environmental > Aquatic > Marine > Oceanic ...
TAAATCCATATTATTCTTTGGAATTAATGAGATAAAGAATGATGAACTTCCTAAGGGGGTTGTAATTGATGAGTGTATTAGATTATCTAAGAAATTCTCAAGCCCAGACTCATATAAATTTATAAATGTATATTTAGATAAGTTTATTAAATTAGAAAAAAGCTAACTTATATATATAGTTTGCTCTCTTGAAGGTCCTGTAGAGACTATTGATATAGAGCACTCAATGAAAGATTCAATAAATTTAATATAACTCTTTGCATTCTCGGGTAATTGATCAAACTCACTAATTCCTTCAGTTTCAGACATCCAACCTGGAAATGACTTAAAAATTGGTAAATCGTCTTCATCGTATGCAGTGCATACATCTATCGATTCAAACGCATCTAAGACATCCAATTTTGTTAAACAAAGATCTGTTACAGAATTTAAGAAAACAGCTTTTTTTAAGGCTACTAAATCAAGCCAGCCACATCTTCTCGGTCTTCCAGTGGTAGCTCCAAATTCATGACCTCTTTCAGCTAACATGCTTCCATTTTCATCAAATAACTCTGTTAAGAATGGTCCCTCTCCTACCCTAGTAGCATAAGCTTTTGATATGCCTACAATTTTATCTATAAATTTAGGGCCAACTCCTGTCCCAGTCGATACTCCTCCAGCAGTTGTATTAGAGGATGTGACATATGGATATGTTCCATGATCAATATCCAAAAGAGAGCCTTGAGCACCTTCAAATAAAATCGATTTATCTTCTTTGCTCCATTCATAGATAACATCTTGAACATCGCTCGAATAATTATCGTATAAGTATTTATACTTATTTAAGGTTTCAAGAACTTCATCGATAGCAAAATTTTCTGCACCATATAAATTCGTTAAAATTTTATTATGATAATTTACTAAAGTTGTAACCTTATCTTTGAGGATATCTATATTTCCCAGATCACCAAATCTAACAGCCCTTCTTGCAACCTTGTCTTCATACGCAGGCCCAATACCCCTTCCGGTTGTACCAATTGATTCTTCTTTGTCTCTGACTTTATCTATAGCAATATGACTTGGAAGAATTAAAGAGCAAGCATTACTAATATGCATTCTGTTTTTAAAACTAACACCTAAATCCTCTAGTCCTTTTAATTCTTTGTCTAAAGCCTCTAAAGAAAGAACAACCCCATTTCCAATAACACATTGGACATTTGGATGAAGAGCTCCTGATGGGCAAAGATGAAGAACAGTTTGTTGATTATTTACTTTGATTGTATGGCCTGCATTATGTCCGCCTTGAAACCTGCACACCGCATGAATATCTTTACTTAAGGCATCAACTATTTTGCCTTTGCCTTCGTCGCCCCACTGCAGTCCAAGCACAAGGGTATTTATAGACATAGATTAAGCCTTATTTTTCTTTAGATTGATTTAAATATTTAAAAAAATCAGAATCTGAATCAATCAGCATAACATCCGATTTATTATTAAATGTTTCACTATAAGCCTTAATACTTCTAGTAAACTCGTAAAATTCAGGGTCCTGAGAGAAAGATTCAGCATAGATACCTGTTGCTTCAGCATCGCCATCACCTCTGATTTGTTCAGCTTTTTTATAAGCCTCGGCCAATATAACTACTTTATCTTTATCAGCAATAGCTTTAATCTCTCGAGCAATCTCTTTTCCTTCTGATCTAAGCTCTTCTGCTAAACGATTTCTTTCTGTTCTCATTCTTTCATAGACAGCGTTACTTAGGTTAGAAGGTAGATCTATTCGTTTAACCCTAAAATCTACAATTTCAATACCCAAATCAGCTACAACATCATTAAGACCAGATCTCATAGTATTCATTAATTCATCTCTCTCACCAGAAACTAATTCAGTTACTGTTCTTTTACCAAATTGGTTCTTTAACTCAAACTCGGTTCTTTGTGCTAATAAATTATTTAAATTATTAAAGCTTCCATTGTTAGCTCTATAAAAATCTAAAACATTTGTAATCTTGTATATGACAAAGGAGTCAACTAACAAGTATTTACTTTCTACAGTTAGAATTCTATCTGGTTCTTCATCTAGATTTTGAAGACGGGCATCATACTTCTTAACATTCTGAATAATTGGTATCTTAAAGTTTAAGCCTTGTTTAACATCTGGATTAATAGCCTCTCCAAATTGAAAAACTATTGCATGCTCTTTGTCATTAACGACATAAACACTATTAATAAGAATGCCTAGAATTAAAACAGCTAAAACCATCATATTTGTTGATCTATTCATTATTCTTCATCCTCATTTTTCTTGTTTTGTTCCATAATCTTATCTAGAGGCAAATATAACAAATTATTGCCTCCCTCTACGTCTACCATGATCTTAGTAGAGTTAGAAAGTACAGATTGCATAGCGTCAATATATAGACGATCTCTAGTTACCTCGGGTGCTTTTTGATATTCAGCAAGGAGTTTATTAAATCTAACAACTTCTCCTTCTGCATTTGCAACCACTTGTTTCCTATAACCTTCAGCATCTTGAATGCGAGCTTGAGCTTGACCACGAGCTTCTGGAACTATTGATAAAGCATATCTTTCAGCTTCATTTTGTAACCTTTCTTTATCTTCTCGGGCTGCAACAACATCATCAAAGGCATCCTTTACAGCTGCAGGTGGATCAGTTTTCTCAATATTGACTTGTTGAACATTCAAACCAGTCTGATAAAGATCTAGATAACTTTGTAATCTTTCGCCAACACGCATTGCTATATCTTGCCTACCAACTGTTAAAGTTTGATCCAATGTATTGTCCCCAACAACATGTCTTAATGCACTCTCTGTAGCTTGTCTTAGGCTAGATTCAGGATCCTTAACATTCAAAACAAAATCTTTTAAGTTAGCTATCCTGTATTGTGCCGAGACAGTAACATCAACTATATTTTCATCTTTAGTTAACATATTTGCAGATTGAGAATATCTTCTAGTAAGAGTTACATTTTCAACATATCTCTCATCAATGCCTGCCAGCATAAAATTTAAACCCTCATCTGTAGTCTCATGATATTTACCAAATCTTAAAACAACTGCTTGCTCAGAAGAATCTAAAGTGTATACAGACAAAGATGCATAGATTAAAACAAATGCAAAAAATCCATATCCAAAGAGCTTACCCTTAGGCATATTGAACCCCCCTCCAGATGAAGATCCATTAGATTTACTATTGCTTCCTCCAAATACTGCTGAAAACTTTTTAATCAGCTCATCGAAATCGGGTGCATCATTATTGTTATTGCCCCAAGGGTCTTTATTATTTTGGTTATCCCAGTTCACTTTTATATCCTATGTATTTTTTATATTATAAAGTCTATTTAGGTATTAAATTTAATAATTAAACAAAACTTTTGATTTCTTTTATATTTTTTATAAATTTAAGTATCTTTTTATCTTCATTTATATCAAAAGTCTTCATATTATCCCAAGAACGCATCCAAGTGATCTGCCTCTTAGCAAGCTGACGAGTGGCATATAGCGCTTTTAAATACATATTATCCTCATCATATTCATTATTGATATAACTTAATGCCTGTTTGTAGTTTATTGCCTTTAAAGCTGGATGCTCGTGTTTAATATTATATAAATCGATTATTTTTCTTGTTTCACTAACAAGACCTTCGCTTATTATTTGTTTTAACCTTGTTTCAATCCTGTTATGCAAAATTTTTCTATCATTTGGAAAAATTGCACATTGAATAAGATCATATTGATCACTAAAGATTTTATTAGCTTTTTTACCAAGCTGGGCGGTAAGAGTATTGTTTGTAAGATAGATTATTTCAAGAGCTCTAATGATCCTTTGAGAATCATTTTCTTTAATAGAAATAGCATATTCGGGATCTTTTATCTTAAGTTGTGCGTAAAGTTCAGATATACCCTCAGACTCTACGACCTCATTCATTTTGCTTCTAAATATTTCATCTCTTTCAGGCAAATTATCTAAACCCTTTAAAAGGGATTGAAAATACATCATTGATCCGCCAACAAGAAGAGGTATTTTCTTATTTTCATGGGCTTCATTGATAATGCTTTTAGCATCATCAATAAAATTAGAGACTGTATAAACTCTTTCGGGAGAAATAATATCTACAAGCTGATGTGGGTATTTCTTTAAAATATTCTTATTTGGTTTAGCTGAACCAATGTCAAAATCTTTATAAACCATAACTGAGTCAACACTAATAATTTCAATTGGAAGTTCATTAAAAATATTGATTGCTAAATCGGTCTTACCAGATGCAGTTGGCCCAATTAGAAATATTACTGGTTTGCTAAGATTTTTTATCGTGAAGCTCTTTGAATAAATTTATATAGCATCTTCATCTTTTTCACCTGTCCTAATTCTGATAGCTTGCTCTAAAGGACTTATAAAGATCTTTCCATCACCAATTTTCCCGGTAGATGCAGATTCTGTGATTGCTTGTACAACCTTATCTAAGATTTCATCAGTTATAGCTATCTCTATCTTAATCTTGGGCAAAAAGTCAATGACATATTCGGCACCTCTATAAAGCTCTGTATGACCCTTTTGCCTTCCAAAACCTTTGACCTCAGAAATAGTCATGCCTGAAACTCCAATTGCATCTAATGCAGATCTAACTTCTTCTAATTTAAATGGTTTAATAATTGCTGAAACTAATTTCACTTTGCTTCTCTTTTTAGAATCTGAATTATAGCAGAGACCTGCTTCTCTAATGACCCCTTATTCCTAGCAATAATATCATTTGCTGACCTGATCAGCGAAAGAGCATTATCATTATTACTAAGTATGTTTATAAATTCAGTTGATAGACTTTTCTCATCAGTTGCTACTTTGCACGAACCGCTATTTATAAAATCATCTGCTATAGATTCAAAATTAAACATATGTGGCCCTATAATAAAAGGGCACCCAAGAAAAGCAGGCTCAATAATATTATGTCCTCCTCTTGGTATTAAACTGCCGCCCACAAAAGCTGCTTCAGCATACTGATAAAGGTATGGCAGCTTTCCAATTGAATTAACAATTAAGACTTGAGAATTGCTATCTATTTGTTTTGTCTCAATAGAGGTTTGCAGAGAATATTTCTTGGCTAAATTATTCACCTCAGCTGATCTTTCTGGATGCCTTGGAACAATCACTAATCTTATATCAGGAAAACTATCTAATACTGTTTTATAAGCTGCTAGTACTTTTTTATCTTCTCCTTTATGAGTTGATGCAGCCAAGATATATTTATTCTTAGTGAAGCTATCAATCTCAGGGAAATAATGTGAACTGGATGCTGTTATATCAAATTTAACTGAACCAGAGGTTTGAATTGCTTCTTTTTTTACCCCAAGAGCTTGAAATCTTGATTTATGCGAATCTGATTGAGCTAATACTAAACTTAATTTATTAAAAGAATTATTTACCAGATAATTGAATCTTTTATATGAATTATAAGATTTTTGTGAGATCCTCCCATTTGACAGAATGATTGGAATATCTTTTTTGGTAGCTATATTAATAATAGAGGGCCAAATTTCTGTTTCAAAAATTACTATTAAGTTAGGTTTTATGTCGTTAATAAAAGCAAGGGCAAATATATAAAAATCCCATGGGGCATAGGATATTTCTATATTATCTTTCTTAAAAATCTCCTTAGCTTTTCTTAATCCAGTTGGAGTTGAAACTGTTAAAAAAATGTTAGCTTCTTTTGATAATGCTTTAACTATTCTTTGAGAGCCTATAACTTCACCTAAACTTACGGCATGAAACCAAATAATCTTATTATTAGAATTAAAGTTTAAATTCTTATTTAATATTCCAAATCTTTGAAGAAAGTTAATTCTATAATCAGAGTCAAAAATACTTTTAAATATTATCCTAATGACAAAAAATGGAATCAGAATTAAAAATAATAGGTTGTATAAAAAAAGTTTCATAAATTAATACATGTAATAATACATCGAAGAGTTAGTTATGAAGAATATATATATATTAAAAATAATTATTAGTTTCTGGAAAATGCTATCAATCTTGCCAAGATTTATTCATAAACCTATTGGCTTGTTGATAGGATCAATTTTCTTGATCCTTCCAATTAATCGAAATAAGTATAGTAAAAGAAATATTAATCTTTGTTTTCCAGATTTAAGTAATAAGAAAAAAGCTAATATTTATAGAAAAAATATTTTAAATTCAGGCATGGCAATATTGAATACAGGTGTTGCATGGTTCTGGTCTGATAAAAGAATTAATAATGCTGTTAAATATCAAATTAAAGGGCTGGACCAATTAATTGAAGAGCAAAAAAGAGGTAATGGTGTTCTATTAATATTCAAACATTCTCTTCATCTTGAACTAGATGCAAGAATCTTAGGTATAAATATACCTATATATTCAGTTGAGCGAGTTCATAATTCATCATCTTTTGATGAAATCCAATCAAAAGGCAGACTTAAAGGCATAAAGGATTCAGCTGACAAAAACAAGCCAATAAAGTTTGTTAGATGGCTAAAAGAAGGTAAAACAGTTTTATATGCAATTGATCAAGATTATGGAATGAATACATCGGAAATAATGAAATTTTTTAATACAGATGCTGCTACTATTACAGCTCCTCATAAAATTATTTCTTCAACAAATTGTATGACTTATTTCTTAAACTCATATATTGAAAAAGGGAAATTAATACTTTCAATAGAAAATTTTAATGGCGATAAATCCTCTCCTATTAATTTTTCACAATCGTTAAATGATTTTATTGAGAAAAAAGTTAGGCTTCATCCTGAAGAATATTTATGGCAACATCGCAGGTTTAAGTCAACTTTAGGAAAAGATAATTTTTATAAATGAATAAATTAGAGCAAATAAAAAGTCTAAAAGGTTTTATGCCAGAACATGAGGGACATGCTTTGATGAAGTGGTCAGAAGATTTCTCTAAAATAGGACCAATTCTAGAAATAGGAAGTTTTTGTGGAAAATCTTCTATATATATGGGCATAGCTGCTCAAAAAATGAATCAAGTTGTTTATACAATTGATCATCATAGAGGCTCAGAAGAGCATCAATTAAATGAAGAATATTTTGATCCTGAAATTTATGACAAAGAATTAAATGAGGTTAATAGCTTCCCGTTGTTTATGAAGAATATTCGCTCATTTGATCTGGAAAATACTATTATTCCAATAGTAAGTTCTTCGGCTATAGCCTCAAAAGGATGGAATAATAACCTTGGATTAGTTTTTATAGATGGTAGCCATTCACTTGAATCTGCAACCTTGGATTATGAGAGTTGGAAATCAAAAATTAAAAAAGGCGGGGCTTTGGTAATTCATGATATCTTTGAAGATCCTAATTTGGGAGGTCAAGCTCCATATCAAATCTACACGAGAGCAATTGAAGAAGGTTTTGAATTATTTGAAAGAGTGGATACTATTGGTTGTCTAATTAAAAATTTCTAATTGATTCTCTAGAAATAAATTATTTCCATCTGTAAATTTATAAATAGCATCTGCTGCAAGCATTAATGCTGCAGCTGTCCAAGTGGGTTTTTCATCAGGCCAAAAAATATTTTCTTCGTACTGCCAACCCATATAAGGAATATTTTCTTCATCAGAGATATTTAATGATTCTAAAAATATTTCTTTAGCTAATTTCACCTCGTTAGACTTTATTGCTGCTAGGACAAACTCATTAGTTTCAGCAACTGTGACCCAGGGCTCTTCTATTACACACTTAATACCAATTCCTTTGATGTAAAAATTATTATAAGCATGCTTAATTATTTTTTTACTTTCCGCTTGATTAAAAGCACCAGACAAAACTGGATAATACGAATCCATTGAAAATCTTTTTCTATCTATCTTAAGATCAAATAAACCTTCTGGATTTCTAATAGCTCTTCTTAAGTTTTTATATGCGAGCTCCCAACTTTCTAATCTTGATTTATTCTGATCATTAATGATCTTAAATAAGGCAATGCCGCATTCTAAACTTTTTAAAATTGATGAAGATGCAGTTAATAAATACTCATCATCTGGCAATCCATCCTCATTAATACACCAGGGTATGGTGCCTTTTTGGTTTTGCAAACTAATACTAAAATCTATCGCTTTAATAAGCGATGGCCACATTTGTTTAATAAATTCTATATCTTTAGATACTAGAAAATAATGAATAAGGCCTACAGCCATATAAGCTGAAAAATGTGTCTGTTTGTTTCTTATCGTTGGTTTGTCATTAACATACTCGCTATACCAACTACCATCAACATTTTGATATTTCTTTAGCCAAGTAAAACCTCGTTTTGCTTCATCAAGATTGCCAACAATAGCTAAAGCCATGATCGATTCTGTATGATCCCATGGATCTAATTTGCCGTTTTGTAATGAAGGAATTCCTCCAGATGCAGATTGGCAAGAATTTATATAACTACCAATTGTTTTATAGAAATCAGAATTAGCATTCTCTATACCTGAAAGTATCTTTTGTTTGGGTAAATGCATTACTTTTTTTGATAATACATTGCGATACTCTTTCCAAGAACTGGGTTAAGAAGCTTGTCTATAATATCTATATATTTAGGTCTTTCTAGGATCTGCTTTTCTAAAATCTTTTTATACCAACCTACCAAAATATTGGTTTCTTGAGTTTTCCAAAATAGACATCTTAACCACCAATACGGGCTGTGCAATGAATGAAATCTTTCTGATGTAATAAAATTAAATCCATGACTTGAGATAGTCTTAATGGCTTTTTTCTTTTTAAAGATCCTGACATGCCCACCTGGCATTTCTTGATAATCTTTTGATAATAACCAGCAAACTTTTTCAGGCCAAAATGAAGGAAAACTTGCTAATAAATAACCATTTGGCTTTAAGACTCTTTGAATCTCATCAAGAGCATCTTCATAATTTATTAAATGTTCTAATACTTCAGAGCAGACCACTAAATCAAAAGAAGAATCGGCAAATGGCATTTGATATCCAGAGGCCATTGTAAATCCAGCCCCTTGATTTGAAATTGATTCAAAGTACTCTAATCCTTCCTGGGCAATTTTTATAGATTCAGCATGTAAATCTAAACCAACACAATAAGCATTTGGAAATTTTTCCATTATTCCAAAAATATGACGCCCTTCTCCGCATCCTAAATCTAGCACTCTGGCATCTTGAGGAATATCAATCTTATTAAAATCAAATGTTAGCATTTCTTAGTGTTGTGATTATTTATTACTATTTTTATTAGATCTTGATATTTCTTTCCTATAGTTTGCCAGCTTAAATTTCTTATAATATGCTCTCTGCCCTTAATTGCGATTTGTTGGTGCTTCTCATAATTTAGAAAAATATCATTTAAAGAATCTTCTATCATTTTAGCACTTCTAGGCTCTATAAGAGTTGCATATTCTCCCGTAATCTCTGGGATTGAAGATATATTGGTTGCTATTAAAGGTATTTGGCAACTCATTGCTTCAGCAACAGGGTATCCAAATCCCTCATATAATGAGCTAACTATTGCAACCGAACTCTTTGAATATTCTATAGCTATCTCCTCTTTGGTAAGATTTGTTATAAATTTTATTTTATCTTCAAGCTTTAATTTTTTAATTAATCTTTCAGTATGCCCGCCTGCTCTTGGTGATCCAATAACAACAAGTTCAATATCTTTTATCTTTTTCTGAATTTTGCTTATAGCATAAATAGAATAATCCAAACCTTTTAAAGGAACATCTGCGCTAGCTGTTGTAATGACCCTATATGGCATTCTGATATTATCTGGATAAGGCTTAAAAATATTTGTGTCTATAGCATTTTGAATGACGGTAATATTCTTTAGATCTACATCAAAATCTTTTGATATATCTGTTTTTGAACTAAGTGAAGGAGATAAAATAAAACTTATTTCAGGGGCAACTGCTTTTTGCATCTTTAAAAATGAATACCATCTTTTTCTTGAGAATCTATAAATTAAACCATTATTTGTTTCAAGCTCATGCTCTAAATCTTTAGTTATAGGGTGATGTATAACTTCAATGAGTGGAAATTTATTTTGAATATTTAAAATTCCATAACTTAATGACTGATTGTCTATCACAATATCGTAATCCATGTTTGTAACATATTTCTCAGCTCTGCTCCCAAAAGTCTTCATCTCAGGAAAACCTCCTGCTAAGACTGAAAAGAATTCATAGTAATCTTCCAGTGTCTTTTTTTGTTTTTTAAATAGCTTTGAAAGCCTGTCTTTAAAATTAAAAGTTTCAAATAAATTAAGGCCTTCTGATTTGATTATTTTAATATTCTGATTTAATTGTGGATATGGTGGGCCTGAAAAAACCTCAACATGATGTCCGAGATTGGCTAATGACTCTGATAACTCCTTAACATATATGCCCTGACCTCCTCCAAAAGGAGCACTTCTATAACTTAAGATAAGTATCTTTAAAGGCTTCAATATATCTTATTCGTTTGTATGGGTAAGCCATGAGGCGTATTGTTCATTTTTACCAGTAACAATTTCACTAAATGTTTCTTGCAATTTATTTGTAATAGGCCCGCGTGACCCTTCCCCAATTATGGTTGAATCAACCTTATTGATAGGCATGATCTCAACAGCAGTTC
>Ga0208130_1001677_pt1 | contig 10594 bp, 3 predicted proteins | sample ETNtaG_31_FD_185771 | JGI IMG/M metagenome (GOLD analysis project Ga0208130, IMG submission 185771) | Marine microbial and viral communities from oxygen minimum zone, Eastern Pacific Ocean - ETNP201310SV78 (SPAdes) (version 2) | ecosystem: Environmental > Aquatic > Marine > Oceanic ...
GGCCGACATAGCTTAGTTGGTGGAGCGGCGGACTGTTAATCCGCAGGTCGCAGGTTCGAGTCCTGCTGTCGGCGCCACTCAATCTCTTCTTGCGAAAGCAGCAAGGCTAAGCATGGAAATAGCAGTCAAAAGTCCAAATCCTGGCAATAATCCGCCATCATCGTCTTCATTGAGGTCACAAATACCATCTCCATCAGAATCATCTGGAACACTACTAGCATCGGTGGAAATTGTCAGGCATTGCTGTTCTGCATAGTCTGACCATCCATCGTTATCGTCGTCGAAGTCCGAATTATCTCCTTCACCATCTCCATCGGTATCTTTGTGCTCTAATGAATCGAATTGGAAATCATCGAATACATCGGCGACTCCATCGTTGTCGTCATCATCGTCTAATTCGTCACACTTACTATCTCCATCGAAATTTGATGGTACTGAATCGATATCTAATGGGTTGGAGGCGCAGGCTGCTTCCTCGTCATCTGAGAATCCATCGTTATCATCGTCTGTATCTGAATTGTCGGTTACCCCGTCGCCATCTGTGTCAATTGGTGAAGATGAAGCATCTAGAGGGTCATAACCAGTCGAGGTTTCATACTCATCACTCCAGCCATCACCGTCATCATCATCATCGGAATTATCTCCAGTTCCATCCCCATCAGTATCAGTTGTTTCAAGTGGATTATCAGGGAATGAATCTTGTTCATTATCTACCCCATCACCATCTCTATCACCGTCGGAATTGTCTCCGGTCCCGTCTCCGTCCATATCGCTAGATTCGAATGGATCTAGAGGGAATACGTCATTCACATCCTCCACTCCATCTCCATCATCGTCAGAATCCAAGTAGTTACATTCAGAATCAGAATCAGAATCAATCGGGGTAGACTTTTCGTCAAGAGAATCTGTTGAGCAATTTGTCTCATCTTGATCCGTCCATCCATCGCCATCATCATCTTCATCTTCGTTATCTCCAAGACTATCAAAGTCAGTGTCCAACCATTCCGCAGCATTCATCGGGAATACATCATTATCATCTGTGAACCCATCATTATCATCATCATCATCGACTACATCACAAATCATGTCACTATCAAAATCATCTGGCAAAACTAAACTGTCTCTAGGGTCTGTGCCACAAACTGCTTCATCTGAATCTGTCCATCCATCATTATCGTCATCTAGATCTGCATTATCTCCAACGCCATCCATGTCAAAATCAGAAAATTCTGTAGCATTCAATGGAAACAGGTCATCGACATCTAAGACACCGTCTCCGTCGTCATCAGTGTCCTGTGAGTCACAATTTCCATCTCCGTCTGTGTCCGTGGGATACTCAGAACTATTCAGGGAGTCGGTTAGACAATAATTCTCGACCTCGTCATCCCAACCATCTCCATCATCATCGAAATCAGAATTATCTCCTAAACCATCATTATCTGTATCTATCCATTCTGTAGAGTCGAGTGGGAATTCATCGACAGAATCATTGTATCCGTCTCCATCATCATCTAAATCTTCAACATCACAAATTCCGTCTGAATCTGTATCAGTCGGATAACTCTCGAAATCGGTGGTATTTGTTCCACAAAGAATCTCATCAATATCCGACCATCCATCATTATCATCGTCTGTATCTAAAGAATTACAGGTGCCATCTGAATCAGTGTCAACGGGATATGACGTAGAGTCGGTGGAGTCAGTTCCACAGGCCACTTCATCAGAATCCTGCCAACCATCTCCGTCGTCATCATCGTCCAAGTAATTGCATGTTCCGTCTCCATCGGTATCGATTGGTGTGGAACTAGAATTGGTCGGGTCGGTGTTGCAATTTAATTCGTCAATATCATTCCAACCATCATCATCATCATCAAGGTCTAATGGGTCGCATGTTCCATCCGAATCGGTATCGGTTGGCGTGGAACTGGAATCGGTAGAATTACTGCCACAGTCATCTTCATCCGAGTCACTCCAACCGTCATTATCATCGTCTGTATCTAAAGAATTACAGGTGCCATCTGAATCAGTGTCATCTGGAATTGAGCTTGCATCATTTGGATTGGAACCACATGCTTGTTCGGCACTATCACTCCAACCATCGTCATCATCATCAGTGTCTACTGGATCACAGATGCCATCACTATCAGTGTCAGTAGGGACACTAGAGCTATCATTAGCATCTGTACCACATGCGCCTTCGTCAGCGTCACTCCAACCATCTCCGTCAGAATCCGATACCTCTTCTGCGAGATTCCAAGAATCTGTGCCATATCCATCGCCTCCGGTATTTCCATTACCGTTTACAAAATTGACAGTCAAATCGAATGTGACATTACCTGAGCCTGATGAAGGAGCGGTCCAATCTACGGTCCATGTTCGTGCGTTTGCGTCACTGTGGGTGACTTCACCATTCGAAATCTGGGCGCTAGAACCAGGGTTGCTAAAACTACCCAAATCTGCATCTAGGTTGAACCCGCCGCCACTTCCTGATGGCCCACCAGTTCCTCCTATGGTCAATCCATAGGTGCTGCTTGCAACATACCCATCGGCCGGTAATCCACTCAAACTAGGCGTCACTTGGTTTGCTCCACCACCATGGCAGGCACATCCTGAAGAGGCTGAGCCAGTCCTTCCACCTGAGTGCCCAAATGCATCTTGTGGCACGGCTAAAACAAGTAGTAGAATCAATACCATTGACACTTTACGTCGAGAAGTCATTGAGTTTCGGCATCACACCGACCTTTTGGCCTTCACTGTCGCCTGCGTCCGACAATCATCGATGCACATAGCATTGCTAAGGTCGCCAAAACTAATCCAAATCCTGGTGTATTGTTGTCATCTGGCTCTTCTGTATCATCCTGAACATAGTCGTCCATTGAGTCACAAATTCCGTCATTATCGATGTCGAGAGGAGAGATGAACTCATTCATTGGGTCGCCATACCCACCAGCATCGAAGCATTCGATCTCCACAGAGTCTAACCATCCATCTCCATCATCATCTTCGTCAGCATTATTGCCCCACCCGTCATTATCTAGGTCCTCCCATTCTGTTTCATCTAGGGGGAAATCATCGTCAACGTCGGCCACACCATCTCCGTCATCATCAGGATCCTGTTCGTCACACATTCCATCATCATCTAGGTCGTTTGGAGTTGATAGGGAGTCCATTGAATCAGAGCCACAATTATCCTCTACAGAGTCCGGCCAACCATCTCCATCATCGTCACTATCGGCGTTATCTCCTTCTCCATCTCCGTCGGAATCTATCCACTCACTTGAGTCATCTGGAAATGCATCTTCATTATCGTCTACACCATCATCATCACTATCTGTTTCTAATGGATCGGTACCTCCTGTAATTTCATCATCATCGCTAATCCCATCATTATCATCATCATCGTCTATAGCGTCGCATTCACCATCGCCATCAGAGTCAACTGGCACTGAATTCACATCCAGTGGATCAGAACCACACCATCCTTCATTGATGTCGGTAAATCCATCTCCGTCATCATCGTAGTCGATTGGATCACAGTCCCCATCTCCATCAGTATCAGTTGGAACTGAATTAGCATCCAATGGGTCCGAAAAGCACCTCTCTTCCATCAAATCGGAGATTCCATCATTATCGTCGTCATCATCGACATTGTCTCCTTTACCATCTCCGTCAGAGTCCTGCCATTCACTAGCATCCATAGGATCCCAATCTTCTGAATCAGGAACTCCATCATCATCGTCATCGGTGTCTATTCCATCACAGACTCCGTCACTGTCGGTATCGGTAGGGGTCGACATTCCATCCATGGAGTTACTCCCACATGCATCCTCTATGTTGTCATTATATCCGTCTCCATCATCATCGACATCGGCGTTATTTCCAACTCCATCTCCATCTGTGTCCATCCATTCACTTGAGTCTAATGGATCCCAATCAACAGAGTCGTCGTATCCATCTCCATCATCATCGGTATCTGCATTATTTCCTATTCCATCCCCATCGGTGTCTTCCCACTCGTACGGGTCTAGAGGAAATGCATCCTCGGAATTGATTACTCCATCTCCATCATCATCTACATCTAGAGCATCACAGGTGCCATCGCCATCAGAATCTAGCGGAATACTTGATGAATCTAATGAATCAGAGCCACAATCTAACTCGTTTTGATCTAGGTATCCATCTCCATCGTCGTCATCATCTGCGTTGTTTCCAGTACCGTCGTTATCTGTATCTGTGTCCTCATTAGGGTCTAGAGGGAAATCATCGTATGCATCATCGACACCATCTCCGTCATCATCATTATCTGCATTATCACCAGTACCATCTCCATCGGTATCTGTGTCTTCGTTTGGATCTAATGGGAAGTCATCGTTGGTGTCGTCAACACCGTCTCCATCATCATCGGAATCTAATGTATCACAGGTCCCATCACTATCCGTATCGGTAGGAACACTGCTTGAGGAAAGTGGGTCGGAACCACAATCATTCTCAACAGAATCACTGTAAGAATCTCCGTCGTCGTCATCATCCGCGTTGTTACCAATTCCATCGCCGTCGGTATCCGTGTCTTCATTCGGATCTAATGGGAAATCATCTGCAGAATCATCGACTCCATCATTATCATCATCAGCATCAGCATTGTCTCCGATACCATCCCCATCACTGTCTGCCCATTCACTAGCATCGAGAGGGAATGCATCATTGACATCTAGGTAACCATCATTATCATCGTCATCGTCTTCAACGAGAGTTGTTGTAGTTCCACTTCCGGAACTACTACTTGAGAATACAATATTATCGATATAGACTGATTCAGATTGTGAATTAGAAGCGAATTCAAATTCTAAATTACCTTGCCCAAGAGAGCTAATATTAGAACTAAAACTAGTCCAAACTCCCATGTATGCAGCAAAACCACCGTTATTTCCTCCTCCGGTAGCACCAGTTGCGTTTACTAGTTCGACTGTTGAGGTACTTCCAACAAATCGAATAATTAGATGGTCGGAATTTTCGTAACTATTACTCGCTCCTCCTTGGACATATAAGTCGAAAGTCATTGAATCCGCTGTTACATCGTCAAGAGTCAAGGTTGCCATCCCATCAACATCGCCCATTTGGTATCCTTGATCTCCATCTGTGTAATTTCCAACAGTACCTGTATAGTTCGCGGTGCCAAAGTAGTCGCCATCGGTAAGACCAACACCTCCGGTAGAGGTGTAGTACAAGGTGAAGCCCATCTCTGCACCGGTGGTCTGGTTGTGAGCGATATCTGGCTCATTTGCATTGTTCCAAAGGTACCTACTTACAGACTCGTTTCCGGTGTCAAAATATTTTGCACCATTGGTAAATGGATCTTCAAATGAAGTATAGGCTACAGTTCCCGAACTACTGGGGCAACTGATTGTATCTGGCATTCCATCGCCGTCGGTATCGGTATCTGCGCATGGGTCATTAGGGAAATCATCAGCAGAATCATTCACTCCGTCTCCATCAGAATCTGTTGCCATTACATTTGGAACCCATGAAACCATGAGTAGTGCAATCAATAGTACGAGTGGCTTAGGGGTACTGGTCATGTGTTCCGGAGTGTGGCTGGGATTGAAATAAATGACTACTGCGAATTCTTGTAATATAGAGCGACCTAGACCGTCATACTCTTTGACCGAGCCTTCAAGGATTGGGTATGAATCCTCGAGAGCAGGTAGATGCGGTAATGCAAGCAAGTGCATCTTCTGGTCGCCATTATCGTAATTCCATCCCTATGATTGCTAGCGAAAATATACTTTCTCCTTTGGTTGCGGAAGCCATTCAAGGAGACCTTCATGGTCGCTATGCAGAGGGTCTACCAGGTAAGCGATATTATCAGGGATGCGACGATTTTGATACTATCGAAAGCATTGGAATAGACTCTGCAAAACGGGTTTTTAATTGCCAATTCGCAAATATCCAATCAACTTCTGGAACGGTTTCTAACATGGGGGCCCTCAAGGCCTTGACGAAACCTGGTGATACAATTACGGCAGTTTCGACTGCAGATGGGGGCCACATATCACACCACCCTATGGGTGCTGTGGGTATGCGAGGTCTCAATCTTGTCACCTATCCATGGGATGAGGAAAGGATGGAACCCGACGTAGACGCGGCTTCAGATATAATTCGTAGTGAGCAACCGGAACTATGTTTGTTCGGCCAATCAGTTATTCTGTTCCCTATTCAGTTACAAGAATTAGCCGATGTAGCTCACGAGGTAGGTGCTCGTGTGATGTATGACGGAGCCCATGTCTTGGGGCTAATCGCAGGCGGGGAATTTCAAGACCCACTTCGAGAAGGCGCCGATGTCATGACAGGTTCAAGTCACAAGACTTTCCCAGGCCCTCAAGGGGGTTTTCTGCTAAGTGATTCAGAGGAGGACTCATTGCAAAAGAAACTCAACAATGCGATATTTCCAGGCGTCTGTTCCTCATACCATCTTCACCATGTAGCAGGTAAAGTTGTGGCAATGGCAGAGTTTGAAGCCCATGGCGAACAGTACGCTCGAGATATAGTAGCGAACGCAAGAGCATTGGGTTCTGCTTTAGCTGAGGTGGGTTTTGATGTGATCGCTGAAGAACGCAATTTTACTGCGAGCCACCAAATATTAACTCGTCATGGAGGACCTGATTCAGGCGCTGGAAAGAGAGCCGCCCAGAGGCTAGAAGATTGTGGAATTATTACCAATATGAACATGCTTCCTGGCGACACTAAGGCAATGTCTGGCCCCAGTGGTTTGAGGCTTGGTACACCGGAGTTAACTCGAATTGGAATGGGTGCCGATGAAATGATAGATGTTGCAAAATTCTTTGCCAGGTCACTGTTATCAGAAGAAAGTCCAGAACGTGTCAAATCCGATATCGCTCAATTCAAATCTGAATTTCAAACAGTGAAATATGCAATTCAGGAAGGCCCTGCTTATCCTGAAATGTAATGGTGACATCGATTGGTTAGTATTTATCACGACCACCATAGGTGGTCGAACATATGAGGGCAAAGGCCGCCACGTCCGTCATCCTCACAATGCTGATGCTATCATCAGGCTGTTTGGGTCTGTTCGGAGATTCATCCGTGGAACCCGAGATTATTGATTGTGAAGTGCAACCAAATCATCCAGATTGTATTGAGGAACAGATAACGGAAGATGATTGTAGACCAGATCAAATCTTCACAGGTTCCGAATGTCGTCAAATGCAAAAGCCAGAAAATCTGTCTTATGGTTTGAGTATGGTATCTTTAACAATTGGAGAAGAAATGCAATCATTAACGCCTTCATTTACAGGGGATGGCCCTCAATTTTGGATAATAAATCCGAGCCTTCCCTTAGGAATAATATTCGACAGAGATAGTGGAGTGATTTCAGGCACCCCCGAAGAAGTAAGTGAATCAATTAGATACACAATTATCGGGTCAAATGCAGTAGGTTCAACGAATGCATGGATTGACCTAGAGGTAATTGTGAATTCACCTACTGCAATCAGTTATCTACAACAAACACTTGCTTGTGAGTTAGGCAAACCTTGTGGAATTCCCGCTCCAATTTACGAGGGAGGAACGCCCGATGATTGGACGGTATACCCACAATTACCTAATGGAATTTCACTATTTGCCGACGGCTCAATTTCTGGAACCTCTAATCAATTGGGTGATTCTAACCATACAATAAGCGCCGCAAATATGGCAGGTTCAATTGAAACTACAATACGAATAATCATTCTCCACGAAACTCCGATGGGGTTAGGGTATGGAAGTAACAATTTGCAACTTAGTATCGGTGATGCGGTACAGGTAATCCCTTCTACTACGGGCGGAGAAATCGTCTCATGGTCTGTAGAGCCGCCATTACCTGAGGGACTCAATTTAATGCAAATTGATGGTTCAATTCGTGGCTCGCCAACAGAGGTTCAGACCCTAACCATGCATAGGATTACGGCTTCTAACTCAGGTGGTTCGATTTCCGTTGATGTTCTAATCAGTGTTGCTGATATGCCTGTGTCAAACTTGTTATACAATCCTTGGGAACACGATTTAAGAATTGGAGAACAGATTTCAATTACACCGTCATATTCTGGAGGGACACCCGACTCATGGCAAATATCTCCTAGTCTACCTTCGGGATTCCAATTCAATTCAGCTAATGGTACAATTTCTGGAGTCGCCAGTGAAGTACAATCATCTTGGGGATCTTGGACAATCTGGGCAAACAATACCGGAGGATCAACATCTACTATTTTCAAAATCAAAGTTACCAGCATGGCTCCTGACCTGATATCATGGGAAAATAATGAGTATATTCTAGAATCTAATCAGAGTGTCTTTATTCAAGCAAATAACGATGGTCCGGAAATCGAATCTTGGGAAATCGAACCACAACTTCCAGACGGCCTCTATCTTCTCGATAATGGCAGTATTTTTGGTACGCCAACACACAATACTCATTGGATAGAGTATACCATTTGGGCAAATAATTCTGGAGGTTCTGTGGGTCTTAATGTTTGGATTGTGGTTCATGATTTGAGGGCTGATCAAGAGGAATTGTTACGCGGAATGGGGCAAACCAATTGGGGTGGCTGGCCATCTCCAATCCTACCAATTGGAGAGTGGTCTTTTCCCGTTGGATTTGCTGAAGGTGGCTATACAGATAGTATCCCTGTTATTTCTGCGAGTCATGTTGGTAGAGGCAAGATGCTAGGATATGGTCACGAAAGTTGGGTGGATGGCGCGGGAGTCGAAGAGACAGAATTCTCACTACGGGCTGTTGAGTGGGTTTGTGGCGAGAACGCGAACGTAGGTCTCGCCTATGGAGCAGGATTCGAAGACTTCGAAGACGAGTTACAAGCCGAAGGACACACAGTACATCTCTCAGTAACACCCGCGGACCTTACTGGAATAGATTGTCTATTGGACGAATTTTGGAACGGGCACGACGACCAAGATAATCTGAATTTAATCAATTTCATGCTTGCAGGAGGCGGGCTAATAATGGGCGGTCACGCTTGGTATTGGTCATACTCAAATTCAGATGTGGCTCACAATTACCCCGGTAATAAGATTGCAAAAACCACCGGTCTTTTCGTCTCTCAGGCTTGGGGTTACAACAGTGTCAATCTAACCGAAACTCCACATCCTTTGGCGAGACCGCAATCCGCGATCCAAGCGATTTACGATGACCGCATAAATAACCAAAAACTCTCTATTAATGACGCTTCAATAGCCGATTCTACACTCTCGGTTTGTACTGGGGTTGTGAGTTTAGATTTCCATGATTTCTGGTCTCCACTTCGAGATACAGTTAACGCAACAGGATGGACAGTAATCGAATATGGAACTCTTTGGCAGAATATTGGACATAACATGGGAGATGACCCAGTTGCCGACACGCTACTCAGGGTCGAGGCTGCGCTAACACAAGGGCTTCCAGCGAACGAATTACCAGCACATCCTAGTCATGTGGAATTTCCTGGCGAAGTGCCTGCAAATGCTACTAAAGTGACTACCACTGTTTCAGTCGAGGGTAACCAAAGTGGCCTTCCGAGTAACTTTGGTTATGCGGGTGCTAGAGCTCATGTTAGGATGAGTACAGGACTATACGCAGCACCAGGGGATGTTGTGACGGTAACCCTTCCTTCGGAAATAGTCGACTCAGGAACCTACGTCTTGGTAGGGGCGCATAGTGACAAGTTGTGGTCAAAGAGCCAATTACATCGCCATCCAGAGATTGTCAGATGGTGGTATGTTGATGATGTTAGCATGGAGGTTGGAAATGCCTTCGGGGGGCCGATTTATATTGCAATAGAACCGGGTTCTACATTGGGTGATTTCCAAGTTAATTTCACAAATGCGGTAGAGGCCCCGATGTTTGTTCTTGGAGAGACTTCCGATTTTGAATGGATATATTCGGAAAGCGATAATCCCGCTCCTTGGGCCGAATTGGTTTCGGATAATTTCATTATGACAGTTCCAAGTCATGAAATTCGGGATTTAACAAATCCAACAGATTTGATGGACTGGTGGGATATTGCTCTAGAAATGGAGCATGAATTGTATGGCTACTTACCGTGGCCAAGAGTTGAGCGAGCCGTCTTTGATGCTCAGATATCAGCAGGTTGGATGCATTCTGGATATCCATTCATGGCTCATGATTTGAGCGTGGCAGGAGTAGTCAATGTATCCTATATGTCAGAGAATGGAGATTGGGGGATGTTCCACGAATTAGGACACAACCATCAATGGATGCCTTCCACGCTTCCGGGAACAACAGAAACTGGATGCAACTTTGCTAGTGTCTATCTGATGGAAGATTTGGTTGGAATAGAGGGTCACAACGCAGTTGACCCAGCTCAAAGAGCAAATCGTATGAGGGGCTATTTTGATGATGGTTCAAATATAGCCAATTGGTCTGTTTGGACCGCCTTAGATACCTATTTGATAATCAAAGAAGAGTGGGGTTGGGACCCGATAACTCAAGCCTTAACTGTATATTACACACTACCTACGGCAGAGGTTCCAACAACTGGTGATGAGGAATTCAATGCCTGGGTTTTGCATCTTTCAAACGCAACAG
>Ga0208130_1001678_pt1 | contig 10590 bp, 10 predicted proteins | sample ETNtaG_31_FD_185771 | JGI IMG/M metagenome (GOLD analysis project Ga0208130, IMG submission 185771) | Marine microbial and viral communities from oxygen minimum zone, Eastern Pacific Ocean - ETNP201310SV78 (SPAdes) (version 2) | ecosystem: Environmental > Aquatic > Marine > Oceanic ...
GTGGTGGAGCTAAGGAGATTCGAACTCCTGACCCCCTGCGTGCAAAGCAGGTGCTCTCCCAGCTGAGCTATAGCCCCACAAGAACACAAATAATAAATATCTATGATGAAAATTACAACTAATTATCTCTAGGATCATCAGAAAATGCTATGCCTACATTCTTAAATAGTGGTGATAACATTAAAACTCCTGGTGTACCTATAGCCCATGCAAGCATCCAAGCCCTAACCCATTCGTAGATATTTGGAGGGAATTCCCCGCTATTAATAGCAGTTACAAAGAAAGATACGATACCTGTCATTACTGTAGCAATGAGGATAGATGAGATTATTGTTGCTGTAGTTTGTTTAAACAATTGTTTATTTAAATAAAAAGTAAATCGACATAGCGAATAGTGCTAATTGATATTTTACGTCTGCAAAGGTCTCTTCAAGCACGCCAAAATGAAAACCAAATATCACTACTGCCATTACAAAAGTCCCCAATAAACCGCCAAGAGTTGATAAGGCTTTTGCTGTTGGGCCAATAAATTTTAAACCGCCAACAATTAGAAATATGGGGATTAAAATTAATTCTGCAATGGTAGCTAAATAAGAAGAGATAACAGGAAAATCCGAGAAAAAGTAAAGATTCTTAACAAATCCTAAAGGTTCATTGGGACTATCCATTAGACCTGCAAGCTTTGGCTGTCCATTTGAAAAGAAGATATAGGACAATACAATTCTTAAGGACCACTCAGAAAGAATACCCATTCTCGCTTCCGCTATTGGCTCTGTCACTTTATTAAGCATACTCATAGTCCGTAAATTATAAGCAAATAAGATTTAATATGAAAATTTGTTTAGTCGGCGAAGTGTTTTTCTTTTTCTTCGTTAATTGTCTTAACTTCTGCACAAAACTCTGCAGTTGGTCTTGATATAAGTCTTGGTAACCCGATTGGGTCACCTGTTTCAACACAATAACCGTAATCACCAGCTTTAATTCTCATAATTGCCTTATCGATTTTTGGTAGCAGCTTAGACTCTCTTTCAACAATTCTAAGGAATAGCATAGAGTCTATCTCATGTTGTGCTCTATCAACTTCATCACTGCATGACGGTGGGTTGCTTAATCTATCTTTAGCATCCCTGATGTGTGTAAGTGTTTCTTTCTTAAGATCTTCAAGCAAAGTTTTGAAGAACGTAAGTTGCTCCTTATTCATGTAATTCTTTTTTGGAGCTTTTAAAATTTTTTCTTTGGTAAGCATAATTGAAACAAATATTTTATGGTTCAAACTGAAAATATCAACCAATATCTGAATTATTTACAGTATTTTAAGCTGTTTTACCTTTTTCTATCCTTCCAGAAATGTTCCAACCAAGACCAATCAAAAATATTGCCAGAGGTATTATTGCCAATGGTGCTGTATAAAGCACCAGACCAAATGAGAATAATGAGTTGAATAAGAAACCTCCAGTAGCATCTCCAAATCTATTAGTAAATGTATCGATAAAAACTGTTGATTTATATTTCTCTTTAGATGAAAGTGTTGTAAAAACTGCTTCTCTAGCAGGTTTGTTAAGACCATATTCAAAAGGTCTCATTGTTCCTTGAAGAACTAAAAATAACATTAAGCCAGTTGTGCTTAGTAAATATTCTGAGAAATATCCAGAGATTGCTAAAAAGCCTAAAGCGAATAGAAAACCATAAATTGTCAAAACAAACCTTATCCCCAAAAATTTTGATCTGAGGATCCATGAAGTAAAAAGCAATTGAATGGCCAATGTAATTATTGGAACAATTGAATCCGCTCTTCCAAATACTCTAGTTTTAATGGCTGAGTCATCGGTATAACTATTAACTAACTCTAATTGAAAAAACCATAGTGCTGTAGATAAACAGGTCCAAGTAAACGCATAAAGAACAAAACTACGTATGATTGGATTTTGTTTAATTTGTCTAAATTGTTCGAAGATATCATCGACTGCACTGGATTTATTATCTCTTAAATTTACTTCTTCTCTCTCCACCTTAGATGAAAAGAAGATAGCCAAAGATAGAGTGATGACAGTGATTACAAGAGAAAGATTTTGCTTATCATATAGATAGGAGTCAACAAGAAGGCCACCAAATGCAGCTCCCAAAGAACCGCATGCACTTATCAGACCAAAGAATTTCTTACCTCCTTCAATATTGAAGGAATTTACTGTTATCGCCCAAAAGATTGCAACTAGAAAGAAATTAAAAATGTTGTACCACACATAAAAAATTGCTTTGACAGCAAAGCTGGAAGGAAAAACTGTGTAAGAAATCAAAAATCCAATTAAATTAATAATAAAAAATCCGTATATGTACAGAACAATTCTTCTTTGGTTAATTCGCGAAACTAAATATGAATATATTGGGTTTACCAATAACATCACTATCACTACAAGAAATAAGAAAAAGGTTAAATCTGCTGTGCCTATATCAGCAGCAATTGTTTGTCTAAAAGGTCTCAGTACAAAAAGCGATAAGAGAACGAAAAAAAAGAATAATCCTGAATAGATGGTATTTTTTGAAATTGATGGAAAAATAAAACTATTCTTATTTAACATCTAGAGCTTGGGATTTAATTTGGAGCTGTTCAGATTTAGGGATCTCATATTTGAAATCAATTAAAGCACTTTCCCAATCTCCATATGTAGGGTTTGCAAGCATAAACCAATACTTACCCCACATATCATAATGCCTTTCTGCAGCTGCCATCCTAATGTCTGGAGAAGAGCTATTTTCTTCGTCATCAACGAAGTCGCCTAAATTATCTCCTATCATCATTACAATTCTGTAGTCTTTAGCTACATGTTGTCTTCTTGTGTTCTTATTAGAACCCCAATCTTCTCTTTCATACCTCATAAGGAGTTGATCTAAATTCTTAGCAAATTTAAAACCTAATTTTTCAAGATTATTTTTAGTAGCTTCTTCTAAATTAGCAGTTCTATTGGTCACGAAGAAAACTTCTACTCCTAGTTCAGCTGCTTTAGCTAGAAAATCCTCAACCCCGGGAATATAAGTTGCTTGTTCTTCCATGCACCACTCATCCCAACCATTCGGGTAGAAAGTCCTATCCATAATCTTTCTAGCTTGAAAAGGTATGTTATCCAGAACTGTTTGGTCAACATCTAGTATTACGGCAGGTGGTTTGCCACTAAAATCTTTGGTTTGTTCAATTGCTGCTGAATAGCTTACATCTTTGACTGCTGACTCAAGTTGATATTCTGCAGCTTTGTAAACACTGACCGAATTTGTATAAAACTCTGCAGAACTTTGTACGAATAACGTTGCCAATAGCCCCTGGTGTTCTTTTATTTCAGAATGACTAAAAAGAGAGAAAAAAATTAGTGCAATAAAGTGTTTCTTCATAGGGCTAATCTTAAACTATTTTTATATTAATTTAATTTTTTAATCTAAAAGCCCAAGTTCAAATTGAATACTTAGCATACGGCCTCTTGGATCGTGTGTTCTAGTATCAAAGCTAAAATCTGGGGCATCGTAAAGTCGAGGTGCGCTTTTATCAAAAAGATTAACTAGCGCAAATTTACCTTCAAGGCTTACATTATTGAAAAGCACCCCTATTGGGGTTTTGAATGAGAGATCAAACACAAGATGTGAATCAACCTTATTGCTGTAGCCTAAATTCTTTGCGCTTTCTGGTATTGTTCTGTCATTTAAATATCCACTTATATATCTAGCATTCAAACCAGTCTCATATTCTCTAAATTTCCAATTAAGGAATGTGTTAATTCTATTTTTGGGTAAAGAGTTTGTATTAGAGTCAAAATTAAACTTTCCAACACGGTTTATTAATTCATCAGAAGCACTTCCTGGAGTAAGAAATTCAATAAAGGATGTTGCCTTTAAATTTAGATTTAATATGCCATTTGAATCTAAATCAAAATAATGTTCATAACCTAAATCAACTCCGGATAATTCTGTATTCTTCTCATTAAAATAGGTTGTTGTTACAGCGATTAAATCGCCTTCAGAGTTTCTTGTAATACTTGGTCCAAATGGATCTGATTGCAGTAATGCTTGCGCACTTTGAGCTACGACTCTGTTTTCGTATTCAATTTCCCAATAATCCAGGGATAATCTGTTGAAATCTGTATTAAAGATTAGGCCAAAGTTTGAGTTTACTGCAGTTGCGGGCTCAAGATCTGGATTACCAATCCTTGCTTGTCTTACAAATATATTCTCATCTTGATCTCTAACACTTCCTAGATTTATATCACTGGAAAACATTTGGGCCATAGATGGCATGGCAAATGATGTTCCTTGAGATAAACGAAAGGCAAGACTATTCGTTGGCTTATATTTTAGAGATACCTTAGGATCAATTGAGGTAAAGTTATCGGATGATTCATATCTAGCTGCTACCCTCAGATCTAAAGATCCAAAAAACTCCTTTTCGCCTTCAAAAAATGCTGCATATTTATTTCTACTTTCGCCAACATTTTTTCCGCCGCCCAAGAAAAAGAGATCTGCTGTCTTGGTTATCTTTCCATCTTGATCAAATTCAGCTCTAGCAAGATCATTGTATTCAATATCTAGATTCTCATTATTAAGTTGCAAACCAAAAACATATTCAAAATCCTCCAATGAGGAACTTGCTAAAACATCAATGGTTGTTAAATCTGCAACCTTAGATGAAATCTCGGCACCCCTAACATAATCAACTAGCTCAGCTGAATTTTCTGTTGGTATAAAAATGTTCCATGTTTGATCTCGATTAGGTCCGCCTTGACCAATCAAGGCATCCTGAAAACGAGAATCGATTATATCTGGTCTTGTGTGGTTATTGCTGTGTTCACTTAGTGTTAAAGAGAAATCTAAATCAAAGCCGTTAAATGCAGTTAAGTAAGTGTAATTTAGATGCATTTGGGCTATATCCTTTGGCGAAAATGGCGATGGGTAACGGGCTCCTAACGGCCTGCCATACCACTTAACTGGAACACTAAAAGGGCTTCCTCCCTCTCCAGGATTAATTGATCTGGATAAGAAAGGTAAAGCTGGATAAGAAGGCGATTGAGGATTATCAGTAACTAAAACGTTTGAATTAATAAACGTCAAATTATGGTTATTATTTGTAAGGTTTAAATAATACTTCGAATGATTTTCATCATTAAAGATATTAAATCTTGTCCCATACAGGAACTTGCAAAAGCCATCTAAAACCCCACCATTTAATTCACAATTAGGATCTGGAACTATTTCTCCAGCTGCATAACTGCCAGCATATTCTCCCGTATCAATTACATCAGCTTCTGAAACAATAAAAGTATTGCCTAATGAGCTTAGAGCGAGTTCAGCTATGCCAGGTATTTCTGCTGCGGACAAAGGTGCCCTGTCTAGTTGATTAAAGCCAAAGACCATATCAAAACCAAGCAATTCTGCTCCAAATATTAGACCAAAGGTTGTTTCTTTATTGTTGTAGTTCTCAGAACTTTGATCTCCAAATTTGATTTTGAAACCATCAAACTTTTTGTAGGTTAAGAAATTTACAACTCCAGCGACAGCATCTGAGCCATAAATTGAAGTAGCTCCTTCTTTTAAAATTTCAATTTTTTCAAAAGCAATCTCAGGGATAATGTTTGCATCAATATACCCTTCACCTTCATTTGAAGGAGTGCCTGCAAAAGTATGTCTTTTTGAATTAATAAGCAAAAGAGTGGATGCGTGGTCCAATCCTCTTAATGTGATATTAGCCATGCCTTGATCAACTCCCTCTAAGGCATTAGTTTGAAAATGTGATCCCGAAGTAGTATTGAGATATTTAGAAATCTCCGCAATATTATTTACATTTAAATTATCAAAATCTTCATTGGTGATTTGCTCTACAGGCGAACTATCTGATTCAATGTCTTTAAGAAGTGTTCCAGTTACAACTATCTCTTCGATTTCATTAGATAAAAGAGTTTGGTGCCCAAGTGAAAATAAGCTTATTAAAATGATGAAAAGTGATTTCTTCATTAAGCGTATACTACTTTATTTAAAGCAGTTTGTGTGGAGTTATAAGTATCAGAATTAAAAGATTTGTACGTCTTTGAATTCCAAATCAACATCGAAGTCTCTCCCAAAACCTGCAATGCTTAATTCTCTTATATTCTTTGGTTTCATTGACGACATCATGTAGCCATTCTTTTCAAATTCATCAAAATTTATTGTGAATTCCTGCCAGTCTTCTGTAGCTTCAAAAGTTTTGCTTAGATAAGACCAAGGCGGCATTTTGACACCCTTAAGAGTTAGGTGTACTTCATATGTTTCGTTATTACCTCTTGCTTGAAATTTAATGCCTTTGGCATCTTTCTTGATTGCATCTGGTCTGTGGCCTAACCTGACAAAACCACCATCTTTTTTAACGACATTTCCTGTCATTTTGAATGTGCCATCATTATAGTCTGCCTCTAGGTTAGAAGACCCACCCATGACTCTATCAGTAACGACGTACCATTGTTCTGGTTTTTCAGACATTTCAGCTATTAAGCCCATAGATAATAGAAGTAATAAAAATAAATTTCTCATTACTTAACTTTAAGTATGAAAACGAGTTTTTCAAGTAGCTGAGCTACGCTGCTCTGAATTCTTTATTTGAAATCTGATTTAAATAGTTTGCTACATCAAGCATTCTATTTGAAAAACCCCACTCATTATCGTACCAAGCAAGGATCTTTGTTGAGTTCCCAATTTGTTTTGTATGAGATTTATCGTAGATAACAGAATGAGGGTCATTCCCAAAATCAGTACTTACAAGCGGTATTTCATTCACCGCTAGAATTCCTGAAAGACCATTCTTGGTGGCAGCCTCAAGTTTCAAGTTTAAGTCCTCAATTGAAAATGTTTTTTCTGTAGTGAAAGTGAAATCAAGTAAAGAGACATTTGAAACAGGCACTCTAACAGCCAAACCATCTAACTTGCCAAGCAATTCTGGTAAGACTTCTCCCACAGCAGATGCTGCACCTGTTTTTGTAGGGATCATTGATAAGCTTGCTGCTCTTGCTCTTAATAAATCTGAGTGATGAACATCCAATAAAGATTGGTCGTTAGTATAAGCATGGATAGTATTAGCCATACCGTTAGTGATTGTGTAATGCTCATTAATAACTTTGGCTAATGGTGCGAGACAGTTTGTAGTACATGAAGCATTAGAGATGATCAAATCATCCTTTGTTAATGTTTCATGATTAACACCAAAGACAACTGTTTTATCAACACCCTTACCAGGCGCTGAGATTAAGACCCTTTTTGCTCCGGCATCTAAATGCGCACCAGCTGCTTCTCTTGTTGTAAATAGACCAGTACATTCAAAAACAATATCGATGCCTAATTTAGTCCAAGGTAAATTTTTTGGATCTCGTTCGGAAAAACAGGCTATTTTTTGCCCATCAATTTGAATGGAATCTTCTGTATGCTCAATTTGATTATTCAACCTTCCATGAACAGAATCATATTTGAGAAGATGTGCACTATCTTTAGGGGAGCCCAAATCATTAATTGCTACTATTTCTATTTGATTAAATTTTTTCCATACCTGATCTTTAGCTAAGTAAGATCTAAGGATATTTCTTCCAATTCTACCGAAACCATTAATTGCTATCTTCATTTTTGTGTTAATTCCTCAATTTTGTAATTATTTATCAATAATTTAACAAGAATATAATGATTTTATATACAAATATCAATGAAATTACATAAAAAATAGCAATTTTGAGAATGTTTTAGTCTGTATGAAGATTAAGGGCTTTTTGCCAAATATATTCAATGTGAGATATCAGCAATTCAAAGCTTTTTATTTTGGTGACATCAAGTTTTATGTCGTATGAATCTAAAAGGATTTGAGTCTGATCTTCATCTAATTTTAATGATTTGATAATTGATGCAATATCGTAGATTGGCAAATTTGCCCCAGCGTATTCCCAATCTATTAATTTAATATCATTGGTGTAGAAAATATTAGATGCATTAATATCGTTATGGCAAAAAACTAAATTTTTAGGGCTATCATAAAGTCTATCGAATAACTCAAAACCAGCTAGAATTGTACTATCATCAGAATCTACAAAGATTTGCCTATAAGTACCTATTTTCTGTTGAAAAGATTTAGCACCAATATCATTAAAATCCATCAGATGAAGTTTTTTTATTGCTTTTCCTAGTTTGGTTAAAAATAGTTCATCGTAATTAATTAAATCATTGCTGCCTTCTAAATATTCAAAAGTGATTGAATGGAGTGCTGCATCAGAATCTAGAATTTTAGGAGACAAATTTTTACTTAATAGTTTGGCGTGTATCTCTACTTCCGAAGCAACATCATTAGTGAAAGGGAAAATAGTTTTTTCTTTAGATACTGCTTTAACATCTCCATATTTACATAAATTAATTCTTGCGGTCTTTGAGGTTTTAATATTTTTTAGAACAGAAATTCTTTTCATTTCAGTTGCCATTCATTTTTCCAAGATCTGTAGCCAAAAATTACTAAAACTAAGTACAAACAAAAGAGAAGAGCTGTTGGATAAAGTTCTCTTGAAACAAAAAGAAATACAGAAACAAAATCTACAACGAACCAATAGATCCAGTTTTCGAGAATCTTCTTCGCAACCATATATGATGCAATAATTGCTCCCCATGTTGTAAATGCATCTATGTATGGTGAAGCTGCATCTGTGTTATTGCTTAGAATATAACCAGAAGTCAAAACTAATAAAAAAAGAGTAGTTAAGCACATCATGTGGGTGGTTATTGGCCAAACTTTTATTTTCAAAGCTTCATTATTTGCTAATTTATATTGCCATTGGTATAGCCCATAAAAACCCATTAATAAATAAAAAATTTGTAATCCTGCTTCCATGTAGAGGCCAGCTGAATACATTACAAATAAATACATTAACGAACTTATTATCCAGGCTATCCAACATCTAGAGTCTTGACGCATCGCAAGCAATAAATATGTAATAGCTAAGAGTGCAGCTATAATTTCAAACCAATTCTCTGTTAGAAAATTAAAAATCATATCTTATTGAAAGCCCAAAATGCCTTGGATCACCATGCCTTTCATAAAGCGTGTCTGCAAAATCAGGAGCTTCATTACCAAAATAAAAACCTCTAGTGGCATAGTATTCATCAAATAAATTTCTTACCCATAACTCCACTACCCAATCTTCATAGTTATAGCCAAAACTGGAATTTAATAAGATGTATGAATCTGATTTATTGTTGTGAGAATCGGAATAATAAAAACCACTCTTTCCAGTAGCATGAAGATTTAAATAAGTTACAGGTGTTGGTCTGTAATTCAAGCCAAATGAATAAGAGTTACTGGGAGCATGAGCTTGTTCTCTGCCTTGTATTTCAGGCCTTGATTCCCAACTTTTTATTTCTGTGTTTAATAAGCCTAAATTTACAAAAATATCTAAATCATCAGATAAATCTGAGTTTAAATTTAACTCAAGACCATAGTTTTCTCCCTCTGCTGCATTCTGTGTAAGGAAAACAAAAGTATTTGGATCATTAGGGTCTACTTGCGTAGATATTAAGACTTGTTGATCTGTTCTTTCTGAATAAAATCCGACAATTCTTAGGTCTGTCTTGTCTGAAACTGAAAGATCCATACCTATTTCATAATTAGTCAAAAATTCAGGATCATATTCCAAATCAGAACTAGTTGAACTATCTAATAAGCCAAGACCAACGTTAAAGCCACCTTGCTTATAACCTTTGGCATAATTAGCAAAAATATTCATGCCATCCTCAAAAGAATGTATAAGTGCAACTTTTCCACCCATCATGCTATTCGAAGGACTAAATCTTTCATTATTTGAATCAGAATATTTTGCTGACCAATCCTCCATTCTTAAACCTACACTTAATTTTGTAAAAGCAGAGAATTCATAATCAATATTTCCAAAAATAGAAATATTAGTTGAACTGTAATCACTCTTTGAGGTGGTTAAGCTTGTGTATGGTGAGAATGGATCATTTGGATCTCCATAAATACCGTCGTCTTGACGATCATTTGTTTCATCAAGCTTTAGGTATGAAACACCAACAACCCAATCAATAGGTAGGCGCTCTGCTTTATATTTCTCATTGGAAACAAATCTAAATTCTTGGCTAAATGACTCTCTTGCTCTCAAAGTCTCAGAAAAATAATCGTACGTATAGGGTGCATGTGAATCGGCATTACCCCAATCAGCATCATAACTAAAAACTACATCTGTATCAGTTGTGCTGGTTAAACTCTCAAACTGGTTGTACCTGTTATCTCTTATTACTTTAAAACCAAAAGTGTCAGTCTTTTGAGAGTCCATTCCAGGGCGATCAGAAAGCGTATTTAATGAACCATCAATTGTCCAAATATCTGCCGGATCATCCATATCAATTTGACTCAACAAGAGTTTGGCATTGGTCTTATTATCAAGCTCAAAATCAACTTTTAGTCTTGCTGTGGCCTCATCTTTTCTGGAGGTATCAGATCTTTTTAAATATAAATTTTCTCTAAATCCATCTGTATCATCTTTGCGTAAAGCTAATCTGAATTTAATGTTTTTATTTTCAGTTAATGGGCCGCCAAATGCT
>Ga0208130_1001679_pt1 | contig 10589 bp, 7 predicted proteins | sample ETNtaG_31_FD_185771 | JGI IMG/M metagenome (GOLD analysis project Ga0208130, IMG submission 185771) | Marine microbial and viral communities from oxygen minimum zone, Eastern Pacific Ocean - ETNP201310SV78 (SPAdes) (version 2) | ecosystem: Environmental > Aquatic > Marine > Oceanic ...
CAAAAGAAACCCAATCTGTAAAACTTAACTTGGTTGTTTTAGGCTTAGTTAATGATTTTGATTTCAAATTTACTTTACTATCGTCTAAAAAAGCATTTGACTCACTTTTAGCTTCATCTGTTTTCTTAGTTTTAATTTTATAATCTCCATTAATCCATTTCATTAAAATATTTCTGTCATACGATATAGATGCTGTTCTTTCAAGGGTTGAAGCAAATTTTAAATTATTTTTATTTTGAAGAGTTTTTACGTAGAGAAAGTTAGCAGTGTGAAAATAAGGATATATTTTAGTCAATTTTCTAAGGTCTTCAAGTGTATTGACCTGATTTTCATCAAATGTTTTTAATAGTTTTGAGAATTCACTTGCTTTCATAGAATTACCATTTTGCAAGTGTTTCATTGAATATATTTTGAGTTATTCTTTCGAATATTTCCTCAAGTGCAACATCTCTGACATCATATACTTGTTGATTAGCTGGAAAATCATAGAAGTGTGAAAATTTCTTTTCAAAATCATCATTTTCATTTTTGGTATTAAAATATCTTAAATTCACCTGCATTGTTAATCTGTTTTGTGCAGCTTTAATTTCAGCTGTAGCAGACATGGGAGTTACGCTAAACTCAACTATTTCTCCTTCATAAATTAGATCCCCTTCTTTATTTACAATAGATAGGTTAGTTTGGTTTAAAAAAAGATCTTGGAGTGCAATTGTAAATTCTTGATCTAAACCTGGCTCAACGATTGAGCCAGGTTTATTGCCTGCTAAATTTTCAAAAAAATTGACCTGAAAGGTCTCAGTCCCAGCAGGAATAGAAGAACCAGTAAATGAGTAAAATTTACATGCATTGATAATGAAAAAAGTTAATAAAATATAAAAGTTATTCCTCCAATTCATTCAGGTCGTATTGTTTTATTTTTCTATATAAAGTACGCTCAGAAATTCCTAATTCGTCTGCAGCTTTTTTTCTTTTACCTTTACTTCTAATTAAAGCTTTTTTTATCATTTCTATCTCTCTTTCTAATAAAGATAGTGGTTCTTCTTCAATAACTGTTTCTGCATAATCATATTTTAATTCATTTATTTTATCAATATCATCATTTTGATCTTTAAATGTATTACTTTGATTGTCAATAGTTTTATGATCTGAATTGTCGTTTTGATAAATTTTTTGAATTAAATTTTGATTTTTTTTCTGAGTTTCAGATGAATTTCCATTTTGCATAAGATCAAGCGTTAAAGTTTTTAAGTCATTTAAGTCTGCTTTCATATCAAATAAAACTTTGTATAAAATCTCTCGTTCTGAAGAAAAATCTGAATTGATTTTTTTGCTATTTACTAACGCTGGTAATTGGTTGAATTTCTTAGGCAAATAATTAACTAAAGATTTTGAAGAAATAATCCGTTCTTTTTCAATAACTGATAGTTGTTCCGCTATGTTTCGTAATTGTCTAATATTCCCGTTCCAATAATAGTTTTGTAAAATATCTTGAGCATCTTGATCTAATCTCAAAGTTGGCATATTATATTTTTGAGCAAAATCAGCTGCAAATTTTCTAAATAATAATGGAATGTCTTCCTTTCTTTCTCTTAGCGGGGGTAAATTAATCTCTACTGTGCTCAGTCGATAATATAAATCTTCTCTAAACTTTTCTTTTGCAATAGCTTCATCCATTTTTAAATTAGTTGCGGCAACAATCCTTACATTAGTTTTTTGAACCTTAGATGAACCTACCTTAATAAACTCTCCATTTTCTAATACTCTTAGGAGTCTTACCTGAGTAGGAAGTGGCAATTCTCCAACTTCATCTAAAAAAATTGTACCTCCGTCTGCAACTTCAAAATAACCACTTCTATTTGATGTAGCTCCTGTAAATGCTCCTTTTTCATGACCAAAAAGCTCGCTGTCAATTGTTCCATCTGGAATTGCTCCGCAATTAACTGCTATGTATTTAAAATGTTTTCTTGGTGAATTTTGATGTATTATTTTGGGGATACTCTCTTTTCCAACTCCACTTTCTCCAGTCACTAAAACAGAGATATCAGTAGCTGATACTCTCAAAGATTTTTCTAAAGCTCTATTGAGCCCGCTATCATTTCCTATTATTCCAAATCTTTGTTTAATTGATTGTAAAGTTTTCATAATCTTAAATATTTTTTGAATAACCAATTGCTTTGCCAATAAGTGTTGCAGAAGTTGATTTTTCAATTTTAACATCTACAAAATCACCAACAAAATAATTCCCTTTTGGGAAGACTACTACTGTGTTTTGAGTTGTTCTGCCGCTCCATTGTAAATCACTTTTTTTGGATTCTTTTTCAATTAAAACGCAGACAATTTTATTTATAAATTGTTCAGTTCTAAACTTGCTATGAGTTTGCTGAGTAGAAATTATTTCTTGAAGTCTTCTTTTTTTTATTTTTTCGGGTACATCATCTTTCAACTTCTTTGCAGCTAGAGTTCCAGGTCTTTCAGAATAAGAAAACATGAAACCGAAATCATATTTAACAAAATTCATTAAAGATAGAGTTTGATTGTGATCGTATTCTGACTCTGATGGAAAGCCTGAAATCATGTCATGAGAAATTCCACATTCAGGAATTATTTTACGAATACTTTTTATAAGGTTTATGTATTCTTTTCGAGTGTGTAATCTATTCATTTTTTTTAAAATATTATCACTTCCAGACTGAACAGGTAAGTGAATATATTTACAGATATTATCATATTTAGCCATTACATGTAAAACATTTATAGACATATCCTGAGGGTTAGATGTCGAAAAACGAATTCTGGTTTTGGGGTTACTCTCTGCAACCATAGCCAAAAGCTTTGCAAAATCAATTGCTGTTTTTTGCTGAATTTTACTTGATTTCAAAAAATCTTTTTTTAATCCACCACCGTACCACAAATAGCTATCAACATTTTGACCTAGAAGAGTTATTTCTTTATAGTTTTTTGAAGATAAATCATCAATTTCTCTCAAAATACTTTTAGGATCTCTACTTCTTTCTCGGCCCCGTGTAAAAGGTACAACACAAAATGTACACATATTATCGCAGCCTCTTGTTATTGAAACAAATGCACTAACTCCATTTTTGCTTAATCTGACAGGAGATATATCTCCATATGTTTCTTCTTTAGATAGAATAACATTCACAGCTTGCCTGTCATTGTCTACTTCTTTGAGAAGATTAGGGATATCCTTATAAGCATCTGGACCTACAACCATATCTACAATTTTCTCTTCTTCTAAAAACTTGTGTTTGAGTCTTTCCGCCATGCAGCCTAAAACACCAATTTTTAAATTCTCATTATTTTTTTTAATTTTTTGAAAATAATTTAGACGTTTTCTTACTGTAGTTTCTGCTTTTTCTCTAATTGAACAGGTGTTAACAAGAATAAGATTAGCTTCACGGATTAAAGATGTTGTTAAGTAACCTTCTTTTTTTAAAATCGATGCAACAATTTCACTATCAGAAAAATTCATTTGACATCCATAACTTTCTATGTAAAGTTTTTTGCTATTTAATAATTTGGAATTTTGATATTTTGGAGAATCAGTTGGCTCTCCATTAAACTCGTATGGATTTTTTTCTATAACCTTCTCTTCAAGTCCCTTCATTGTTATTTAGTTTTACTTATAATTGCTTTTAAAATAAATTTAATCTAGTCCATATTTTATAAAAACCAAACAACAAATATAGTAAAAACACGCCAATCTGTCATGTTTTTTAAATTTAAAAAATTGTGGTTTTTAGTTTAAAAAAACCTCTTCAATCATCAAAAATTAATTAATAATAAAAAAAACTACATACTTTTGTTTTCAAAATTTATAAGAGATGACGAAAAATTTGGTAATTGTTGAATCACCAGCTAAAGCAAAAACAATTGAGAAATTTCTTGGTTCAAACTTTAAAGTTGCTTCTAGTTTCGGTCATATTGCTGACTTACCTTCAAATGAGTTAGGTGTTGCCGTTGAATCAGATTTTTCTCCCAAATATATTGTCACAGAAGATAAAAAGAAAGTTGTTAAAGAACTTAAAAATCTAGCTAAAAATGCCACAACTGTATGGCTTGCATCTGATGAAGACCGAGAGGGAGAAGCAATAGCCTGGCATTTGTCAGAGCAATTAAAATTAAATATTAATAATACTAAACGAATTGTTTTTCATGAAATAACTAAAACCGCAATCAACAGAGCAATTGAAAACCCGAGACTTATTGATAAAAACTTAGTTAATGCTCAACAGGCAAGAAGAGTTTTAGATCGCCTAGTTGGTTATGAACTTTCACCAGTTTTATGGAGCAAGGTTAAGGGTGGTCTTTCAGCTGGAAGGGTTCAGTCTGTAGCGGTAAGACTCTTGGTAGAAAAAGAAAGGGAAATTAGAAGCTTTATTCCTGAAGAAGTTTTTAAGTCTAGTGCGATTTTTGAAACAAGTAATGGAAAAAAAATTAAATCTCAACTTCAAAAGAGTTTTAAAAATAAAGTTGACGCAGTAGCTTTTCTAAAAAAGAATGTAAATGCTGAATTTAAAATTAATAGTATTGAAAATAAGCCAGCAAAAAAAAGCCCAACTGCTCCTTTTACAACATCAACTCTCCAACAAGAAGCTTCAAGAAAATTATATTTTTCAGTCAGTAAGACTATGGTTGTAGCTCAGCGCTTGTATGAGTCAGGGCTAATTACTTACATGCGAACTGATAGTGTAAATTTATCTAAAGAAGCTCAAAATGTTGCAGTAAGAGAAATTGCAAGTCGATATGGTAAAGATTATGTTCAAACTAGAAGTTTTAAAAACAAAAATAAAGGTGCTCAAGAAGCTCATGAAGCAATTCGTCCCACTGATCTTTCAAAGCCCAGAATTGAAGGTGATTTTGATCAATCTCGTCTTTATGAATTAATTTGGAAAAGGACTATTTCTTCTCAAATGAGTGATGCAAAACTTCAAAGAACCCAATTTAAAATCGAATCTAATTCACATGGTGAAATATTTATTGCTAGTGGAGAAATTTTACTTTTTGAAGGTTTTCTGAAAGTTTATTTAGAAGGTACTGACGATGATGTTATTGAGGATCAAGGAATCTTACCTAAAATTGGAAAAGGAGAGATATTGAATTTAAGGGAATTGGATAGTATACAGCGTTATTCCAGGCCTCCTGCTCGTTTTTCTGAAGCCTCATTAGTTAAAAAGCTCGAAGAGCTTGGTATTGGAAGACCTTCAACTTATGCACCTACAATTTCAACCGTTCAAAATAGGGGATATGTAACCAAAGGACAAGATGAGGGTGTTGAAAGGAGTTATATGTGTTTAAAATTATTAGACAATAATGTTCTAGAAAAAACACTAACAGAAAAAACTGGATCAAATAAAGGAAAACTTATTCCAACAGATATTGGGAAAATTGTTAATGATTTTTTAGTTAATAATTTTAAAAATATTTTAGATTATAACTTTACTGCAGAAGTTGAGCAAAGTTTTGACAGAATTGCTGATGGCGATCAAGAATGGAAAGAAATGCTTAAAGACTTCTATTCAAAATTTCATAATATTGTTGACCATGTTAAAGAAAATGCCAAACGTGAATCTGGTGAGAGAATTCTTGGAAATCATCCAAAAAATGGGCGAGTAGTTAAAGTTAGGCTAGGTAAATTTGGACCATTAGCTCAAATAGGGAATGTTGATGATGATGAAAAGCCTCATTACGCGAGTTTGGGGCCAGATCAAGATTTAGAAACCATAACAATGGAGCAGGCTTTGATTCTTTTTCAACTTCCCAAGGAACTTGGAGAATATGAAGGGGATATAATTACTGTAAACAATGGTCGTTTTGGGCCATATGTAAAATTTGGAAAACTATTTGTTTCTCTTCCTAAAGGGATGATCGCATCAGAAGTTGATTATGAGATGGCTGTAAATCTAATTGAAAACAAAAAACAAGCAGATGCTCCGATTTACATTTATGAAAACATACCCGTAACAAAAGGAAAAGGTCGTTTTGGTCCATATATTAAATGGAATAATTTTTTTATAAATATTAATAAGAATTATGATTTTGAAAATTTAAGTGATGCTGATATTGAGAGCTTAATTAAGGAGAAAATTCAAAAGGAGAAAGATAAAGTTATCAATGTTTGGAGTAAAGAGGGTATAAGAATAGAAAAAGCAAGGTGGGGAAGATCAAACATAATTAAAGGAAAATTAAAAATTGAACTCCCAAAAACTATAGACCCTACAAAAATAACATTAAAAGAGGCTCAAGAAAAATTAAATTTAATTAAGAGTAAAGGAAAAAAATCAAAAGTTAAATAATAATTAATGAGTTTAGAGTCACTTCTTCCTGTATCTGAGTCTGCCATGAATCATCTTGATTTAGCCCCTGATCAAGTCATAGGTAAATCAATTATTCTTCATACAGAAAGCTCTGGTTTCCCATCCCTCGAAGATGTTAAAATTGGAATAATTGGAGTTACTGAGAATAGAAATGCTTTTTTTCCAACACTTGATTACGATTTAGATTCATTTCGTAATTCATTTTACAATCTTTTTCCAGGAAATTGGAAATTTAAATTAGCTGATTTAGGAAACTTGCCTAATGGTAACTCAGTTAAAGATACGTATTATGCAATAAGTGAAATTTGTAAAGAACTCAATCAACAAAATATTGTAACCATAATAATAGGAGGAAGTCATGATATTATTTATCCAATTTACAAATCATACTCTACTTATAATAGACTTATTAATATAGTTTCTATTGATAATCAGTTTGATTTTTCACAAGAAGAAGAATTAATTTCTGGAAGGTCCTACATGAGTCAAATCATAATGGAAGAACCCAATTATCTCCATAATTTTACTAATTTAGGCTATCAAAGCTTTTTTATTTCTCAGGAAGAACTTGATTTAATGGAAAAATTATATTTTGAGCATATACGACTTGGAAAAGTACTGGATGATGTTAGTCAAACTGAACCTCACTTCAGAGATGCAGACATTGTTGGTATTGATATGAAATCTTTATCTTGGACAGCAACTGGTACAAATACTTTTGGTCAAGCAAATGGAATTGATAGTAGAAGTATATGTTCTCTAGCTAGATATTCTGGAATTAGTGATCGAGTATCTAGCTTTGGAGTATTTGAATTGCCCAGTAGTCCGGTATTTCATCAACTTTTATCACAAATAATATGGTACTTCATTGAGGGATATTCTTTAAGGTTTGGAGAGTACCCAGTAAATATAAATGATGGATTTAAAAAGTATATTGTAACTTTATCCGGTAGGGAGTTAGTTTTTTATAATAGTGAGATTAGTAAAAGATGGTGGGTTGAATTAACAAATGAAAATTTTATGGATAATAAATTAAAAAGAACAACGTTATTACCATGCACAAAGCAAGATTATGATATTGCTTGTGCTGATGAATTACCCGATAGATGGTGGAAAGCATCAAGACGAGGTTAAAAAAAATAAAAAAAAAATCCAGTTTTTACTGGTACTTTGCATTGAAATAATAATTTTGCATAGTGAACAGACAATAAAAGAGCTTAAAAAGCTTATGAGAAAAATTGTTTTTATAATATTGATTGGTCTTACTTTATTAAGTTGCGGTAAGAAAGGTAAAGGAGAATTAGTAGGGATCAAACAAAAAAAGTGGTTCCCTGAAAAACCATTTGGAATGACTCTTGTGGAGGGTGGTGCCTATATAATGGGTAAATCAGATGAAGATGTTGCTCAGCTTCAAAATGCTCAAGCAAGAACAGTTACTGTTCCATCCTTTTATATGGATGAGACCGAAATAACAAATAGTGAGTATAAGCAATTTGTATATTGGGTTAAAGATTCAATAGCCCTAGCAATGATGGCTAGAAAAGCTGATGAAGAAGAAAAAACTACTGATGATAAAGATGGTATTGGAAAATGGGCATTTCAAGATGCTGATACTTCAAAACTGTCTGAATTTCAGAAATACATGAGAGAAAATTATTACGACGTAAGTGAGGATATATATGCTGGAAGACCACTTAACTGGGACGAAGATATAGAATGGGGAACCAAAGATTACCCAGATCAATTATATGCGGAAGTAATGGACTCTTTATATCTTCCACCAGAATATTGGTATGATGGTGAAATGAAAATTGATGTTGAAAAACTCGTGTATGCATATACTTGGTTTGATGCAGAAGCAGCAGCCAGAGAGTCAAAAAGATCCCGAAAGCAGTTTATTGACCGTAAACCATTTATCAAAAAAGAAGAAGTCCAGATTTATCCAGACACAACAGTATGGATAAAAGATTTTATGTATTCTTACAATGAGCCTATGCATAATGACTATTTTTCTCATCCTGCTTTCCAAGATTACCCTGTCATTGGTATTTCCTGGAAACAAGCTATGGCTTTTTGTAATTGGAGAACTCATTATAAAAATAGTTATCAAAAATCTAAAGGAGATCCACAAGTTAGTAAATTTAGACTCCCTACTGAAGCTGAATGGGAGTATGCTGCACGTGGAGGAATTCCGTCGGGAACCTATCCGTGGGGAGGTCCATACCTAATGAATGACAGAGGATGTTTTTTGGCAAACTTTAAGCCATTAAGAGGAGATTATGCAGTTGACCAAGCTGTTTATACTGTTGAAGCAAAATCATATTTGCCTAACGATTATAATTTATACAATATGGCTGGAAATGTAGCAGAGTGGACAAATTCTTCATACGACTCCGGAGCTTATGAATACGTTGCAGGACTTAGTCCAAATATGTCTTTAAATCAAGAGCAAAGAAAAGTTGTTCGAGGTGGTTCATGGAAAGATGTAGCATATTATTTAAGAGTAAGTTCAAGAGATTTTGAATATGCGGACACTTCGAGAAGTTATATTGGTTTTAGAACAGTTCAAGATTATTTGGGAACACCAAAGGTTAAAATAAGATAAATTAGTATATTTAAGTATTAACAATAAATAATTATAAAATGGATGATAAAGCATTAAATAAAAGATTAAGAAGTAAAGTAGCAATGCACATGCTTTTCGGTTTAGGAGGAGCAGTTGTTATTATAGGTGCGTTATTTAAAATTCTTCACCTTGAAATTGGACCAATTACAGGAGGTTTGGTTTTAGGAATTGGATTAGGCACAGAAGCATTAATCTTTACAGTAGCAGCTTTAAATACTGGTGAAATCAAAGAAGAACATGCGGACTTTGTAAAAAAAGCAAAAGGTACAAGTCCTTCTAAATCATCAGGTGGGTCTGGAGATCAGGGCCTTTCATCAAAAATTGATGAATTAATGAAAGAAGCTAAGTTAGACGTTAATCTAATGAATAATCTTACTTCAAGTATTAAGAAACTTGAATCTTCTGCTAAAGCTCTTGAGCCTGCTTCTGCTGCTATCTCATCTTCATCTCAATATTCAGAGCAACTTGACAAAGCTGCTTCTCAATTAGATGAATTAAATAAATTATATGCTGCACAGGTAAAGTCTACTGAATCCAGATCTGATATTCGAGACAAAATGGAAGCTGATGTAGCTCAGCTAAAACAACAAATGGAATCTCTTTCTGCCAATCTTGCATCTTTAAATGATGTTTATGGAGGAATGCTTTCAGCAATGAAAAAATAAAAGTATTTAACTTAAAAAAAAGAAAATGGCAGGAGCAAAAGAAACACCCAGGCAGAAACTTATCAGTTTAATGTATTTAGTATTCATTACTATGCTCGCATTAAATGTTAGTAAAGAGGTTTTAGATGGTTTTGGTCAAATGTTCAAAAAAATTCAATCAGCTAATGTTAGATTAGATCAAAGTAATGATGTTTATTATACTAAAATTAGTACTAATGCTTCAGAAAAAGAGGGTAAATGGTTAGGACATGATAGAACTGCAAAACAAATCAAAAGTGAATCTGATGAATTTTATGATAAAATTCAAGAGATTAAAGATAAAATAACAGAAGCTCAAAGAGTTGAAGATCCAGAACTTGAAAATTTTAGAGTTATGGACAAAGGTGAAGCGTTAGACTTAATTTTATTTAATTCTAATGGTGAATCAGAAGAAGGGGAAGCTTTTGTTGAAATGATTATGAACTACAGGGGACATGTTGTTCAGGTTTTTGGAAGTCAATATCCTCAATATATCGATCTTGTTGAAGAACGTTTTTATACAGGAGATTTCGAGCATAATATAATTAATAAAGATGGTTCTTCTCAATCATGGCTAGATTATCAATTTGGTGGAATGCCTTTAATTACATCTCTTGCCAAACTTACAATGATGCAAAGTGATATAAGAGCTACAGAAGCTGATGTACTAACAACATTATTAGGTAAAGAGTTAGAGTTAGAATCTGGTGTAAATGAATCTAATTATATAACTCTTTTAAAAACTGAAAAAGGGGCATATTATCAAGGAGAGACCTTTGATGGGAGTGTTATACTTGGTAGAAAAGGTGGAGCACAAAATCCAAATTCTGTTGATTTGACAATTGATGGTCAAAAATTAGAAGAAGGTGACTACGAACTAATCCCAGGAGGAATTAAACTAAATGTTACTACTGGCTCTCCTGGTGATCACGAAATTGCTGGTAA
>Ga0208130_1001681_pt1 | contig 10581 bp, 12 predicted proteins | sample ETNtaG_31_FD_185771 | JGI IMG/M metagenome (GOLD analysis project Ga0208130, IMG submission 185771) | Marine microbial and viral communities from oxygen minimum zone, Eastern Pacific Ocean - ETNP201310SV78 (SPAdes) (version 2) | ecosystem: Environmental > Aquatic > Marine > Oceanic ...
TAAATAATTCATATGAAACATACAAAAACAATCTATTTATTCTTGATGTTCAAGAGCAGAGTCTAAACACTAGTAAGAATAACTTTTTAAGAAATTCAGAAAAATATGATATTGGTATAGTATCATCTATTGAATTTAGAAATGCACAAATTAATTTACTTAACGCTAATCTTTCAAGAAATACTGCCAGATATGATGCCAAGATATCTGAACTAATATTTTTAAAGCTTTCTGGACAAATAATTTCTAATTCTTTTTAAAAATATTATTAAAATTATTTTCTGCTCTTATTTAGATTTATTTTAAATTAGCGAAAATTTAAAATAATAGATATGAAAATTAAATTAACAATTTTAACTTTTCTAATAACATTTATATCTGTAGGACAAAAGAAAAAAAATGGTAATATGTACATAGACCATCCTGCAATAAAGGTTATAGAAAACCTACATGAAGCAATGAACTCGAACGACGCTGATGCATTAAACAAAATATTATCAGATAATTTTAGAGGAATATGGGGCGACCAGTTCAATAAAGACATTGAACCACAAACAAAGGCGGGTCTAATCCAAACTGTACAAAGTATTCATGAAAATAATAGATATTTTAATGTAAATAAAAGTGCTAACAGCTACCCAGATGCAGTTGAGTATAAAGATGAAAATTTTGCTGGTGTTACTTGGGTCTACAGTTGGGAAATTTGGTCAATGGTTGGTGGAACAACTGGTATAGATTATACTAATCCAAGACATGTTCAATACGTGGTTAATAAGGATAATCAAGTTGCTTTTGCAAGGGTCTATCGAAATCAGGCTCCATACACTGACACTAATAAAAGTCAAAGAATGATGGAAGATGGTAAGATATTTTCTCATCATCCAAACATTAATACAGTAAGAAAGTTTGCTGAAGCTCTTGAAAGAAATGATAAAGTAAATTTACTAACAGATTTTCACGAAAATGTAATGGTTAATGGGACATTTAATGATTGGGATAACGATCCACTTAATTTAGAAGATTTAAAAAATGGTATTCAGAATTTTCATGATAATTTTGAAATCAATTCTTGTGATAACATGAACATAAGATATTTTGAAGTTGACTCAGGTATGAATTTTGTTCAGTCGTGGTGGAGAGTTGATGTAAAAAGAAAATCAGATGGCAAAAACATTGTTTTCCCTGTGATGTTTAATCATGGATTTGATGATGAGGGAAAAATAGTTAGACACATTGAAGCATACGATTCTCAAAAACTTTATCAATAATCAAAACAAAAAAACCCTCTCAAATGAGAGGGTTTTTTATTTAATGTAAATAAACTTTATTTACTCTTGAAAAGATGCCATGAACCCACCAAAATCAAAATAATCTCCTCCTTGAATGAGTAGGCCATCTTTAAATGCCATTGCATGATAAGATTTCAATGCAAATTCCTTACCAGTTTCGACGTGAACGCCCGTCCATGTTCCATAGGTTCTAACACTACCATCGTTGATCCCTGTTTCAGGATCTACACCTGGTAACCAATTATCAGCTTCATAACTGATATTGTCAAACATAGTTTGGTACATTTTCATTGCCTCAACATGGCCCTCTTTACCATAATTTTCAGATCCATAAACTGGCTGAGCCCAATCTAAATCTTCGTGAATAAGTGCAGCTTGTGCTTCCCAATCTTCAGAGCCATGTAGTTCAATAAACTTCATTGCTAATTCTTTATTTTTTTCAAAATCTGGGTGCATCGCTGTTGGTTTATCACCCTCACATGAATTTAACAAAAAGAGTGAAATAAATAATAATAAATAATTTTTCATGTTATAAGTTTTTACTTGTTAAATATATAACTTTTTAATTATTGAAAGGTAAAAAAACTTTGTGGGTGATACTGGATTCGAACCAGTGACCCCTACCCTGTCAAGGTAGTGCTCTGAACCAACTGAGCTAATCACCCAAAGTATGCGAATTTAAAAAATTAAATTAATTCAGCAATCATGCATCTCACACTACCACCACCACATTTTTGAATTGTAGGAATTGGAATATTTACAATTTTTGATTCAGCTGATAATATATTTTTTTGATGATTATTTAATGAGCTGTAAGCTAATTCACTTACAACAATAATTTTGTTCTTTTTATCTCCTAATTGTATTAAATTTCCTGCAAAAGAATCAACTTGGTTTAGAGTAATCTCAACAATTTTTCTTCCACTTTTTTCTAAAGATTCTTTAACCAAAATCTTCTCGTTTTTATCATTTATAGATTCAAAACACACCAATGCAAAGTCGTCTCCTATACTCATCATTACATTTGTATGATAAATCAAATCTCCTCTGGAATCATATGATTTAAATGATATCGGTTTATAACCTATATCATCACAAAACAATTTAAATAAGTCAACACTGGATCTCTTTGAAATTGAACAATATGCATGCTTATTGACTCTGTCTAAGACAACACTACCAGTTCCTTCCAAAAAAATATCTTCGAGTTCATAATTTGTGTAATCATTTAAGAGGGTGTAGTTGAAATTATGGGTTGATAAAGTTTTTATAAATGATTTATTTTTTTCTCCTCTTCTAGATTTAGCATACATCGAATGGATAACATATTTATTACCATGAAAGCTTATCCAATTATTTGGAAATACATCATCAGTCAATTTTTTATTTTCATCATTTTCAAATACAATAATATTTATTCCATTTTTTTTTAAGATTGAGCACATATTTTCAAATTCTTCTACTGCTTTTAATCTAATTTCCGATTGGCTCAAATGATTGATTTGCTTTTGAAAATAATTATCACCTGATGTGTCATTATTAAAGCCAAACGAAGATGGTTTAATCATTAAAATATTTTTGGTTATTTGGCTCATTTATTGTTTAATTTAAAAAAACTTTACAAATCTATGTTAAGAAATGTTTCCTACAAAAATGATAAACAAGAAAAAGAGATCAACAACTTTGTTGGCAAACCATTCAGTTTATTAGAAAGATTGAAGCAAAAAGGTATTGGGTCAGGAAAATTTATCATAATTAAAGCCAGCAAAGAGATAGAGAATTTACTAATACTGGATCATAACATTAATCAATGTAATATCGAAAGAAGACCAAAAGGTATCATAATTTACTTTCGAGTTCTTTTAGAAACCTACGCTTTAATAATACCATATTATAAGCTAGTTTTATTTAAAGTTGATAGTGATATCTACACAATTCATATTGACCATAGATTGCTAAAAATCAAGGTTAATAATAAAAAAGACCATGAATTCATAAGAAATGTTCTTAATGAAAAAGCTGACTTTAAAATTTAGCTTAATTGCTCATATTCAATATTTTATTATTTTTATTAAAAATATTAAAATGAGAAACTCACTATTAAAGTATTTACCATTTATCTTTTTATTCATTTTTTCAGCTTGTGAAATTGAAAATGAAATGACTGATGATGAATTAATTGAAGCTATTATAAATTCAAATGAAAAAGTTAAAATCTTAGAAACTGATTTGCCTTTGGACGCCAAGAATACGCTTATAAATGATAAGCCCGATGATTTTTTTGATGATGGTAATCTTGCTCCCAAGCTTGGTTATGAAGTTAAAATGAGAACATTAGATTTTTTCTTTATGGGTGATAAATCCGATGATCTGTATTTTGACCTTAATGGAAGAGAGCTTCAAAGATCTCAAGGTGATTCTAAGGGAGATGATAAAAAAAGAGATGATGGAAAAGGAGATAAGGATGATAAAAAAGATAAGAAAAAGAACTGTTTTTATTTAAAATATCCTGTTTCGCTTGAGTTTCCTGATGGTACAATTGTAGAGGTTGCTGACAGAAAAGAACACTGTGAATCTCTCAAAAAATGGCATAAAGAAAACCCAAATGTTAAAGACAGAGCTAAATTTGTTTTTCCAATAGATATATATTGGGTTTCTAAAGATGATAAACAAGAATACACAATTTCTAGTCATGAAGAACTTAAAGAATTACATCAAAAGTGTAAAGAATCAAACGACAAAAAAAGGAATTAATATTTGCTCAAAAAGTTAAATTAAATAAGGTGCTAAATGCACCTTATTTTTTTTTGGCTATTGCAAAAACAACATACAAAATCATTGATAAACAAATACAAATAAATCCAATTGGTAATAAAAAAAATGGTTCGTGTAGATAACCATTTTCATCAACTTCACTTCCAATAAGATAAAATGATACAAAACAAATTATTCCAAAAATAAGAAGACTGGTTGCTATTTTGTATTTAGTTGCCATACCTTATTAAACTTGCCACTTTCATTAACTTCCTTTCTTCTTTCTATCCAGCCATTATGATTAAACTCAGGCAAGTCAGGAATTGAATCTAATGATGTTTTAAGTAAAGAATATATTTCAGTGTCATTTTCTGATAATTTATTCACATCGATTGGATTTTTTTCATATAAATCATTTGAAAAGTTAAAAAAGTTGCCATTTTTATACAGTTTATATTCCTTATTTTGAGCATAAACACCTCTTCCTAAACCTCCTGAACCCCATATAGGATCATAATATGTTATTAGAACATCTCTTTCATTGTAATTATTATTAGTCATTAATGGCAGAATGCTTTTACCATATGACTGTTGTGATTCAAGATTTAGAATATCCTCAAAAGTTGCATAAAAGTCTGTGAAATCAATCATTGCATCAGAATTAAAGCCTTGTTTGATTTGACTTTTCCAATTAACAATCATTGGTACGTTTGAAGCGTATTTAATTGTTGATCCTTTTGCACCACGAATCTCAACCCCTTTATTTATAGTTACAACTTTTGTATCTGTTCCATTATCACCAATGAATATTAATATTGTGTTATCTAATTTATTTTTATCAAGTGTATTTGAAATCCTACCAACAATTTTATCCATATAAGTCAACATATCGGAGAAATAGATTGGTTTATTTCCTTTGTTTCTTTTTTCTAAATCGTTCCAATCATCAGAATCTGGTGTTGGCAGAAAAGGGTCATGAACTAAAGCCATAGGATAATAAATAAAGAAAGGATCATCCTTATTTTTATCAATAAAGTCAACAATGAAATCGGTAAATATATCCGGACCATAATCATCAATGCCTTTTTTTAATTTTTTACCATTTTGAACAATATTTGGATTGGCAAATCTATCCCCTCTTTCTCTTAACCACCATAAACAATATTCATCAAAACCAAACTTATGTGGCCTATCTAAATCCTGATTATTATCTAAATCATACTGAACTCCATTTAACTGCCATTTCCCAGCTAGTGCAGTTTTATAACCATTTTCTTGAAATAAATTTCCAAATGTTTTTTCATCAGGATTTAAATATGTAAAAAATTCATAGTTAACATAATTGGGTTTACCAGTCATAATTTTTACCCGAGTGGGTGTACAAAGTGGTTGTGAGTATGCATTATTAAAATTGATTCCATTTAAAGCTAAAGAATCTAGTACTGGAGTTTTATATTCATCTGCACCATTGATTCCTATTGCTTCATAACCAAGATCATCTGCCATAATTAGGATAACGTTAGGTTTACCATAATTTATGTTTGATTCTTCGCAAGAATTAAATAAAAATATAAATGAAATAAATATTAGAGTTCTGGTATAAAATTTCATAATTTTAAATGTAGAAAAATGATACATTTTAGCAAAGAAAAAATAGATAATCTTGACAAAATTTATAGGTTGAACTTGATCAATAGCTGCACTGGTTATAAGTCAGCTAATCTTTTAGGAACAATCGATTCTGAAGGTAATACCAATGTAGCTGTTTTTAGCTCCATAACACATTTAGGCAGTAATCCAGCAATGATTGGATTTGTTCTTAGACCACGGACAGTTCCACGTAATACCTACAATAATATGTTCAAGCTTAAGTATTTTACAGTAAACCATATTAATGCTGATGATATTGAAGATGCTCATCATACTTCCGCCAAATATCCAAAAGAAATCTCTGAGTTTGACCAAACAAATTTGGAAGCGGAGTACCTTGACGATTTCATTGCTCCTTTTGTAAAGAGTTCCAAAATAAAACTTGCATGTAAATACTTAAATGAATACGATATAAAAGAAAATGATACAATCTTAGTCGTTGCTTCAATTGAAGGAATATACGTAGAAGACGGAATAATACAGGACGATGGATGGTTAAGGTTAGATAATGCAAAAACTGTTGCTATAAATGGTCTTGATGGTTATGTCAAGACAAAATTGATTGAAAGATTTGAATACGCACGTCCAAAAAAATGAGCGATATAGTTAATAATAAAATTGAAGATTATATTCGAAAAAACTCTTCCAAAGAACCCGAAATTTTAAAAGATTTAAACAAGGAAACTCATTTAAAAGTTTTGAATCCTAGAATGTTAAGTGGTCACATACAGGGCAGGTTTTTGTCAATTATTACTAAACTCATTAAACCAAAAAAAATTCTTGAGATTGGAACTTATACAGGATATTCCGCAATATGCATGGCAGAAGGTTTAATTGAAAACGGTATTATACATACAATTGATATTAATGAAGAATTAGTTTCAATTCAAAATAAATATTTTGCAAAATCAAAATGCAATAATTCAATTATACAACATGTTGGCGATGCTAGAAATATAATTAAAAGCATTAATGAGAAATTTGATTTAGTTTTTTTAGATGCAGATAAAGAAAATTATATCGAATACTATGAACTTGTCATTGAAAAAGTAAAAAAAGGAGGTTTGATAATTGCAGATAATGTACTTTGGACCGGAAAAGTGGTAGAGCCTGAAAAAGACGATGATGAACTAACCCAATATCTTATAGATTTTAATAAAATGATTAATGAAGATGATAGAGTTGAAAATATAATCCTTCCGTTAAGGGATGGATTAAATGTAATCTTAAAAAATTAAAGGTTTCTTTTTATAGACCCAGTTAAATCATCTATGTCATCCTTAACCTTATCAATCTCTTTAGAAATTGAATCCGTATCTACACCTTTTTTTTCAGCACTCTTTTTTATTTCACTTTTAATTTCTTGAGTAGCATCCTTAACTTTTCTTATACCTTTAGCCATACCTTTTGCCATTTCAGGTATTCGGTCAGCTCCAAATACCATGAGAATGATAAAAAATATAAAAACTATTTCTGCTCCACTAATAAATAAAAATGTCATCCTTTAATTCTAGATTTAAATTTATCAAAATCTGTGCTTTCCTCCTTTTTAGGCCACGAATTATTTCTTGTATCTATATCAGCTGTCTCTTCATCTGGGTCTAAAATAATCTCTGATATTTTTTTATTGGTTGCTATAACTTTTCTTACCTCTTTATCATTTTTTCTCCAAACTTGTGCGGGATATTTTTTTCTAACAACCTCTCCATCCTCATACTTTATGTCTACGATTATAGGCATCACTAATCCACCTGGTTTTTCAAAGACAACTTCATAAAAATATTTAGGGATTTCCAAATCATTGATTTCTTCAGTTGAATAATTCTCTTTTAAATAATTATTTAAAAGCTTAGAATTCTCTAATGGGTTCTTATCTCTGTTATTATCAACATCATTTTCAAACTTTTCAAAAAATATTAGTGGTCTAAGTCTGTTTCTAACTAATCCTCTTTCCTTCATAAATTCTTTCATTTCCTCACCTGGATTAGGAGAAACATAATATTGATTCAATTCTTTAATAGAAATATCTACATAATCAGTAGTGTAAAACCACCCTCTCCAAAACCAATCTAGGTCTACGGCAGATGCATCTTCCATGGTTCTAAAAAAGTCCTCAGGGGTCGGATGCTTAAACATCCATCTTTGTGAGTAGGTTTTAAAAGCATAATCAAACAATTCCTTGCCCATAATTGTTTCTCTCAAAATATTTAGAGCTGTAGCTGGCTTTCCATATGCATTTGGACCCAAACTATATACATTTTCTGGGTTGGACATTATTGGTGCTAAATAGTTTTGATCAACACTCATGTAGTCAGTAATCATATTAGCTGGTCCACGATCTGATGGGAAATTCTTATTTGGATATATAGCGTCTGGGTATTTTTCACCAAATTCTTGCTCTGCTAAATATTGAACAAAAGTAGTTAAACCTTCATCCATCCAAGCCCATTGTCTTTCATCACTATTAACTATCATAGGGAAAAAATTATGACCAATTTCATGAATAATAACGCCTATCATTCCAAATTTTTCATCATCAGAGTATGAGCCATCAATATTAGGCCTTCCGAAGTTGAAACATATCATTGGATATTCCATTCCAATTTGGTGTGCGTGAACTGAAACAGCTTTATGATATGGATAATCAAAAGTATATTTTGAAAAAGATTTTAGTGCTTCAACAACTGTAATGGTTGAGTATTCTTCCCAAAGAGGGTTACCCTCACGGGGATATATTGATACAGCCATTACATCTTCACTTCCAATTTTCACAGCCATCATATCAAGAATATATTTTCTGGAAGTTGCAAATGCAAAATCTCTGACATTTTTAGCTGCAAACTTCCAGGTTTTTTTGTCATTAGAAAAAGTTTTTTCAGCTTCAATTGCTTCATCCTGAGATACTATAATTACAGGTTTATCATAAGATTTTTTTGCTTGATTGTATCTTTTCATCATCTCTTTCGTATATACATCTTTTCGATTAACTAATTCACCTGTTGCTTCTAGAATGTGATCTGACGGAACTGTAATGTTAACTTCATAATCTCCAAATGGTAAAGCAAATTCTCCATCACCCCAAAACTGATAGTTTTGCCAACCCTCAACCTCATTATATACACACATTCTTGGGAAAAACTGAGCAATTATATAAGCTCTATTTGAATCATTAGGGAACGTTTCATATCCAGATCTTCCATCCTGTTTAACATGATCGTTAATATTATACCACCACTTAATTTTAAATGCAAAACTTTGTCCAGTGGAAATAGGATTTGGTAAGTCAATCCTCATCATTGTTTGATTAATTATATAATCAAGAGGCTTATTATCAACACCCTTAACATATTCAATATTAAATCCTCCATCAAAAGGATTCTTAAGATATTCCTTATCAAAAGAATCAGGTATATAGGCTATACTTACACCTTCTGAATCAATATCTAAACTAGGTGAATCCTTTTTTCTTACATTTTGGTCCAACTGAACCCATAAGTAACTTAATGTTTCTGGTGAATTGTTTGTGTAAGTAATGGTTTCATCACCATATATTTTTTTGTTTTTATCATCAAGCTCAACATTTATTTTATAATCAGCTCTTTGTTGATAATAGGCTGGACCAGGGGCACCTGATGCAGTTCTATAGATATTCGGGCTTGCAAACTCATCATATAACTGTCGAAACTTATTGATATTTGTGTGTCCTTGTTGTTTTTCATCTTGAGCAAATGAATTAAATGGAATAATAAAACAAAATATAAATAATGTGACAAGGCTTTTTTTCATGATCAAATATTTGCAATAAATTTAATAAATATATAGTTACGGAACGGATATGATACTTTGAAAATTATCATATGTGTGGATGAAACTTTTCTTATAATTATTGTTTCTGTATAGAATAATATTTTTTTGATTCTTAAATGAGTCAAATAAAATCTTATTTTCAACAATGAAACTTTTTAATTTCATAGGGTTATAAATTTCAACATAATAAATTACCAAGTCATTTTTTCTTTCAAAACCTAAATAATCTAATTGCAAGTCTCCTTCCTCACTATATATTTTTAAATTATTTTTTAAATAATTTTTAATAATTAGATTGGTATTAGCATAGTCAGAATAATCCAATTCATTTGTGTCAAAGCCCAAATCTTTTTCTAAATCATCATGAAATATTTTTAAACTCAACTGGTGAGTTTCAGTATTAGTACTATAATCAATTAATGTTGAACTTACATAATACTTATGAATAGTTAACAGCAATAAAAACGTAAGATATTTAGTTATCAATGGATTCATAAAATTTTTTAAAACTAGTTAATACCAAAGAATGTCTTGAATTTCTAAAATCTCTCTCAATATCATAATTTTCCATTGACCCCAATACAAACTCATATACATTATCAATCTGCAATTCATAGTTATCTATGAAAAAATCTACACCGTAAAATTGGATAATGTCTGCTGCTGCACCTGACCTAGATTCTAATTGTCTAGCTGATCTTAGTGTTTTGTAATAACCACTAAGTTGTTTGTAAACAGCATCAATGTCTAATGGCATTAAAGGTAAGAGAATTACACTAACAAGGATACTTGAACTGTTATCGTATACTATTTTTTCTTTACGCTCGCCCTTAAAGCCCGGTATTCCTGCATCATCAAAATTAAACACTTCTTTTTCTTCTATTTTTTTCATATCAGATAGAAGATCTCCGGACAGATTGTAAGGTGAAACAGTTACACTTTCTAATTCATTCACAATTGGTTCAAGGTATATCCTTATAGAATCAGATTTAAATATGGGTTCCTCTATTATAATCATTTGTGTTTTTATTTGCACAGATGTAAAGTAGATAGAATCATTTTTTCTGACACCAACTTTGAA
>Ga0208130_1001683_pt1 | contig 10559 bp, 7 predicted proteins | sample ETNtaG_31_FD_185771 | JGI IMG/M metagenome (GOLD analysis project Ga0208130, IMG submission 185771) | Marine microbial and viral communities from oxygen minimum zone, Eastern Pacific Ocean - ETNP201310SV78 (SPAdes) (version 2) | ecosystem: Environmental > Aquatic > Marine > Oceanic ...
TGCTCTTGCAGTAAGTGCCAGCGAGACTTCTGATCCTGAGGCGATTAATATTACTTGTCTCTTTCCCTCGGCTTCCGCCAAGATATAGGCACCTTTTGATGATAAATTTGCGGATTTATATTTTATCCTTAAAGTTGGAAGCCCTTGTCTCGTAAGTGCGAGTACTGAAGGTGCATTTTTAGAATGCAAAGCAATTTCCCAAGCTTCGGCCGTTTCTACACTGTCAGCAGGTCTAAATACTAAAGTATTTGGAGTAGAACGGCTTATTGCTAAATGCTCAACTGGTTGGTGAGTTGGGCCATCTTCACCCAAGCCTATGCTATCGTGGGTCATTACAAATATTGTTGGTATCTTCATTAATGCAGCAAGGCGCATTGCGGGTCTTGCATAATCGGTGAAACACATAAAGGTTCCACCGTAAGGGCGTAGTCCTCCGTGAAGAGCCATACCATTCATGGCGGCAGCCATGCCATGTTCACGAACGCCCCAATGTATATATCGACCTTTTCTATTATCTATATCGAATACTGTCATATCTGATGATTTTGTATTATTCGAGCCTGATAGGTCAGCCGAGCCCCCTATCGTCTCAGTCATAATGGGGTTAATAACATCTAAGATCATTTCGCTCGACTTGCGAGTTGCTACTTTAGGCTGTTCAATGCTTATTGACTTTTTGAACTTGTTAATTTCTCTGGCAAGCTTTGGAGGCACTTCCATCGAGTGCATTCTTGAAAACTCAGACCTTCTCTTCGATGAAAGTGAAGTGTAACGATTTTCCCAAGATACCTTCTCTTTTTGGCCTTTTTTACCAAGTTCTTCCCATGCTTTTTTCACTTCGGGTGGAACATAAAATTTTTCTTGGCTCCACCCGTAAACTTTTTTTGTTTCTTCAATTAATTTGCTATCAGTGAGTGCGCCGTGACCTTTCGACGTATCTTGAGCCGATGATCCCAGAGCGATATGGGTCTCGCAGGCTATCATTGTTGGTTTGTCGTTTTTTTTAGCCTCAATTATTGCTCGGTCAATTTCGACAGGATTATGGCCATCAATTTCTAAAACATGCCACCCCGACGACCTAAATCTTTCAATTTGGTTGGTATTGTCGGATAATTCAACTTTTCCATCAATCGTTATATTGTTATTGTCCCAGAAAACTATTAGTTTTGATAATTTTTGTCTTCCAGCTATGGTAATTGCTTCCTGACTGACACCTTCCATTAGACAGCCGTCTCCAGCAAATACATATGTATAGTGATCGACTATACTTTTACCAAAATTTGCTCTTTGAATTTCTTCGGCCATGGCGAAACCAACAGAATTAGCAATTCCTTGCCCTAACGGACCAGTCGTAGTTTCAATTGCATCGGATAAAAAGTTTTCTGGATGGCCGGCCGTTTTAGCTCCTAATTGGCGAAAGTTTTTTATCTCTTCTAAAGGAAAATCGTTATAACCTGTTAAATATAGCAGGCTATATAGAAGCATTGAGCCATGACCTGCAGATAAAATTAGTCTGTCTCTGTCGGTCCATAAAGGCGCTTTAGGATCAAATTTTAAGTGATTAAAGAATAGAACGGTCGCTACGTCTGCCATACCCATTGGCATACCAGAATGTCCAGAATTTGCTGCTGCAACCGCGTCTAAGGTTAAAACTCTTATGGCTGTGGAATTTGCCCAATGTTGAGGATGTTCTTTTCGTAATTTTTCAATAAGCATGGCACGAAGCGTTCCCTATTTGTGTAATAGGCTCTTTATCAGGATGAAATTGAATATCAAGCTATCGGTTAAAAAATGCTTTGATAAAACAAGAAATTTTTAATTTCTTGTTATAAACTAAGTGAAATTGAGTTTATTTTTGATTCGTGAAATTTACTTAATTGTGAATGGGTAAGAATAGAAAGAGTGCACTAGATGCAGCCGTTTGAAAAACTAACAAATCGATTAAATGAAGCTTTAGAAAAAATAGAAATTTCATTAGAAACAGAATTAGAAAATAGAGAAAATGATAACTCTTTGGAAGCCCTCATTTCAGAGAATGAAGGTTTAAAACGTCAAGTAGATTCTCTTAAAGCTGAGTTGGAAAATTCAAGTAAAGATAGGGAAGCACATTCAAATATTGAAGGTTTGAGCGCTGAGTTGTCCAATCTGAAAGAAGAGCGAGAACAGGAAAAGAAAGAATTGCAATCACTTTACGATCAATTATCTGCGGCGTTAGCTGCTAGTGGGGAGACAGTTTAATGCCGGAAGTTGCAATTAACATTGGTGACAAGAAATTTACGGTTACATGTCAACCTGGTGAAGAGAGTGCATTAGAAGCCGCTGCAAGTCTTTTAAATGATGAAGCTTCCTTTCTAGTTAGTGAGATAGGACAGCTTTCAGAACAAAAATTGTTGTTGATGTCAGGTTTGATGTTGGCTGATAAAATGACTTCTCAATCCGAGAAATTGGCAAAAGCTGAAAAAGCTCTCGAAGAAACCTTGGCCAAAGCTAAAAATTTAGAAGAAAATGACGCTTCACGAGAGGCACAATTTGATGACAATTATTTAGAGCAATTAACGAATATTACGGAAAAGGCGGAAAATTTAGCATATAAGATAGCCAACTAGACCCTTCTAAGCATTCGACTCTCGTATTTTGTCTGCTGCATCTTTATCGTATTTAATTTCATTCTCATCAAACATCGTATCCAGTTCACCCGACATCGTCATTTCAGTGATTATATCGCATCCGCCAACGAATTCACCTTTGACATATAATTGTGGGATTGTTGGCCAATCGGAATAATCTTTGATCCCCTGCCTAATGTTTTCGTCAGCCAGAACATTCACGTCTTGATAATCTACTTCCATATAATTCAGTACACCAGCAACGCGGCTGGAAAATCCACACTGTGGCATTGATTTTGTACCCTTCATGTATAGCACAACGTCGTGCGATTTTATTGTTTCATCAATTATTGATTTCGTATCTGACACAATTAAGACCTTTCACATCTTATTTTAATATTTATCCTTCTGGTGCTTTTGTAGTAAGTGCTAATGCATGAAGTTCACCATGAGAGCCGTCCATTTTACCTTTAAGAGCAGAGTAAACAATGCGCTGTTGTTGTACTCTATTTTTGCCACGAAAACTTTCATCAATGACCTCTGCGGCGTAGTGATTGCCGTCACCAGCTAAGTCAGTAATTTCGACGGAAGCGTCCGGTAATGCTTCCTTTATCAAAGCTTCTATTTCATTCGCTTGCATTACCATGGCCTGTTCCTTTAATAATAATTAATCTAGGGTGCCAATTCATTGTTAACAATATATATTTAAAAAAAAATTGTTTTAACTTTGAAATAGGTGTTTAAATGTGTCCGAAAAAATGGCTGAAAGCGAAACTAGCTCGGATCTTGAATTTCCAAAAATGATTGCATCACCTTTGAAACTACCAACCGTCTGGATAGGAATATTTTGCTTACCTGCTTCAACAAGTAGAGCTTCTGCTTGATCGAATTCACATGCGATCAGATATCGTGCCTGATCTTCTGCAAATAAAAACTCAGTACTTTCTTCATAAATTTCAAAACCTATCTCGGATCGATGGGCAAGTTCAAAAGCAGCGAGAGCTAAACCGCCGTCTGACAAATCAATACAAGCATTTATTAATTCTCTATTTTCCAGAACAAAGTTACCGTGTTTTTTTTCAACTTCTAAATTAACTTTTGGAGCGTCTCCATCACTTCTATTGAAGACCTCCTGGAGTAAAGCGGTTTGGCCTAGATGACCTTGAGTTTCGCCTATTAGTACTGCCATATTTCCTTCAGAAGCCCTACCATTTATAGGATTTTCTGCTTCATCAATTAATCCAACGGCCCCAATTGTTGGTGTTGGATTTATTGATACGCCATCTGTTTCATTATATAAACTAACGTTACCTGAAACAATTGGCATGTTTAGCTCTTTTACGGCCTGAGAGATACCCTTAATTGCTTGAACAAACTGCCCCATTATTTCTGGCTTTTCAGGGTTTCCAAAGTTTAAGTTATCTGTCGCAGCCAGTGGCTTTGCACCAACGGAAACTAAATTCCTATATGCTTCTGCTACTGCCTGCTTTCCTCCTTCAAATGGATTTGCCTGAACATATCTTGGAGTTACGTCACTCGTAAATGCGATTGATTTTTTTGTTCCATGAACCCTAACGATGCCCGCGCTAAAACCTGGTCGCTCAATAGTATCGGCCATTACCTGACTGTCATATTGTTCGTAAATCCAACTTTTTGAACAGTAATTCGCGGACGAAATTAAAGCTTTCAAACCATCAATTGCGTTCACTTCTACAACGTCTTTTAACTCGTTATTTGGCTGCGCTTCAACCCATGGTCTATCGTATTCAGGCGCATTACCTGCCAGTGCCTTTAAAGGAAGATCAGCTTTCACAACACCATCTAATTTTATAAGAAATCGGTCCTCCGAGATAGTTTCACCAACAACAGAAAAATCTAAATCCCATTTGTCAAAAATTGTTTTTGCTATGTTTTCTTTTTCAGGGTCCAAAACCATCAGCATTCTTTCTTGGCTTTCAGACAGCATCATTTCATAGGCGGTCATATTAGCTTCTCGAGTTGGAACTTTTTCTAGGTCCAAGCTTATCCCTAAATTACCTTTATCCCCCATTTCTACAGCTGAACAAGTGAGCCCTGCAGCTCCCATATCTTGAATTGAAATAACCGCGCCTGTCGCCATAAGTTCTAGGCAGGCTTCCATCAAACGTTTTTCGGTAAAAGGGTCACCTACTTGAACTGTAGGTCGCTTTTCCTCAATTGTATCATCGAATTCAGCACTCGCCATGGTTGCGCCACCCACTCCGTCGCGTCCAGTTTTTGCTCCGAGGTATACAACTGGCATACCGATCCCAGAAGCTGCTGAGTAGAATATTTTATCTTTATCAACCAAACCTGCTGCAAATGCATTGACTAAACAATTTCCATTATAAGACGAGTCAAACCTCGTTTCACCTCCAACTGTAGGAACACCAAAGCAGTTTCCGTATCCTCCTATGCCGGATACTACACCGTTAACTAGTTGATTTGTTTTATAATGATTTACGTCACCAAAGCTCAAAGAATTCATTACTGCGATTGGCCGAGCACCCATAGTAAAAACATCTCGAAGAATTCCTCCAACGCCAGTCGCTGCTCCTTGGTATGGTTCTATATAGCTAGGATGATTGTGGCTCTCCATTTTAAAAACCAAAGCTTGGTTATCACCAATATCGATAATTCCAGCATTCTCTCCTGGTCCACAAATAACTTGAGAACCTTCAGTAGGTAGAGTTCGAAGCCACTTTTTTGAAGATTTGTACGAACAGTGTTCATTCCACATTGCTGAAAAAATACCTAACTCCGTGAATGTAGGAGTTCTGTTGATAATGGATAAAATTAAATCGTATTCATCTGACCTTAAACCATGCAATTCAATAAGTTCTTTGGTTATGTCAGGCTCATTCATTTTCAGCTCACTTTCATTGATTATTTAATATGCCATGCTTTTTGAAAGAGCAATGAATTGGGATAATCTATTGTCTTTAGTCAATCATTTGAGCTCTTAAGGCTTTTCGATGCTCTATAATTTCTGATTGAACAAAATCCCTAAAAGCTTCAATTCGTTTTGAATGACGCAACTCTTCGGGAAAAGCCAAATACACGGGAACATCATTCGACTGGACTTCTTCAAGAACTGGAACCACACCATCAAATTCTTGGGTCACATAATCTGGTAAAACTCCGATGCCTAAATCATGAATGACGGCTTGTAGAACTCCAAAATAATTATTTACCGTAAGCATAGATGGTATCTCTTGGGTCATAAGCCGTTGGACCAAAGCAAGACCTGAAGACACTTGAGCTGATCTAGGGTTTTGACATATCAGCCTATGATTTTTCATATCAATTTCGCTTTCGGGAGTACCGTATATTTCGAGATATTTTGGAGAGGCAAAAAGGCGCATTTTTACAGTCATTAAGCGTTTTCTAATTAAATCGGCTTGGCTAGGTTCTTTCATTCTTATCGCCACATCTGCTTCTCTCATAGGCAAATCTAAAACTCGCTCCTCAAGCATCAAATCTATTTTTAGTTCGGGATATTTTTCGTAGAGTTTGGGTAATCGAGGAGCCAACCAAAGGGTTCCAAAACCTATAGTGGTGGTAACTCTTAATTCACCAAATACTTCCTCTTCACTGTCTCGAATACGTGCCGATGCGGCATCTAATCTTTTGTGCATGCTGTTTGTTGCATCAAACAAAAGCTCGCCCTGTTCCGTTAATATAAGTCCACGAGCATGTCTGTGAAAAAGAGTGGTATTTAGGCTTTCTTCCAGTGATCGTACTTGTCTGCTAACTGCCGACTGAGATAGCCGCAGAGTTTCTCCAGCGTGAGTAAGGCTACCTGCATCCGCCACAGCATGAAAAATTCTTAATTTATCCCAATCCATATTCTACCTCTAGATTATTGATTTATTGCACGATTCTAGATTGTGTTAAACGCCATTATAGACGTAACGTGAAAATTAAAGATTTTTACTGGCACAAGTCTAAGTAGCGCACTAATCTTATTGATAGGTTAGGGAAATGGATATGGCGAATACATCTATTAATTTGGATGATAAATTTAATATAAAAAAGTCTAATGTTTTATTAAATGGAACTCAGGGTCTTGTTCGTCTGATGCTTGGCCAAAAGCTCCGAGATGAGAAGCAAGGTCTGAATACGGCTGGATTTGTTACGGGTTATCGGGGTTCGCCCCTGGGAGCTGTAGATTTTCAGATGAGACGTGCATCTAAGGAATTGCTGGCTTCAAATATTAAATTTAAAGAGGCCTTGAACGAAGACTTGGCCACTACGGCTTTGTGGGGTGCTCAACAAGCTGAACTGCGAGGAGAGGGGCTTTATGATGGTGTTTTTGGTCTTTGGTATGGAAAAGGTCCAGGAGTAGATCGATCTGGCGATGCCATGCGCCACGCTAACATGGCGGGAAGCTCCGCAAATGGTGGCGTTTTAATGGCTATGGGGGATGACCACTCTGGTGAGAGCTCAACCGTTTTGCATCAGTCTGATTTGGCAATGATTGATGCTGGTATGCCCATTTTAAGTCCGGCGGGCGTGCAAGAAATCCTTGATTACGGTTATTATGGCTTTGAGCTATCGAGATATAGTGGTCTTTGGGTTGGTTTAAAAACCATGAAGGATACCATCGAAGTGACTTCTGTAGTTGACGGTGATCCTTTTAGGTTGAGGTTCAAAAACCCCAAGCCCAAGTCTGGCGCTGACAATTTAAACATTCGTTTGGTTGATACTCCAGCAGATCAAGAAAAAAGGCTATTAAGTGACAAAAAGATAGCAGCAGAGGAATTTGCACGGATCAATAGGATTGATAAAGTTGGCCTACCTAAAGGCAATGCTAAAATTGGCTTGGTTGCTGCGGGCAAAAATTGGTTGGATTTAATACATGCGTTGTCGCTTCTGGGAATAAATGAACCAGAGGCCAAAGCATTAGGTATAACGAGTTACAAAATTGTTCAAACTTGGCCCATTGACCGGCAGAGTTTACTTGAGTGGGCCGATCAGCTTGATCTAATAATAGTAATTGAGGAAAAGCGTAAAATTATTGAAACTCAAATTAAAGACGCTCTTTTTTCAGTTGCTAGTAAAACGCGTGTCTACGGTGGTCATAAAAACGATGAAAACTTATTTTTTGATCATGGTGTATTGGATCCTTTAGAAATTGCGTCTGCACTTGGAAAAATTTTTAAAGAGGAGGGATGCAGTAATAACTCTCTGGAACTTGGTTTAAAAAAGATCATAGAAGTGCAATCAGCCGATAACGCACCGGATTTGGCAGAGCGACTTCCATATTTTTGTGCAGGATGCCCTCATAATAGCTCTACCATTGTTCCTGAAGGGTCTAGAGCGTACGCAGGAATAGGGTGCCATTATATGGCCCAATGGATGGACCGGGAGACGCTTGGTTTTACTCACATGGGGGGAGAAGGAGCCAATTGGATTGGAGAGTCATTATTTTCTAAACGGGGCCATGTTTTTCAAAATATAGGTGATGGTACTTATAATCACTCTGGTATTCAGGCAATTCGAGCTGCTGTCGCCGCAAATACCGATATAACCTATAAAATTTTATTTAATGATGCGGTCGCAATGACTGGAGGACAAGGTAACGACGGTCAATTAACTGCAGTGCGTATTGTCAATGAACTTTTGGCAATGGGAATTGAAAATACTGTCTTAGTCTATGATGATAAAGAGGACTTATCTTTAAGTGAATTTCCATCCAAAATTGAGAAGTTTGATCGTACAAAACTTAATTATGTACAAGAAAAATTATCTAAAATCAAAGGCGTAACGGCTATTGTTTATGTTCAGACTTGTGCAGCTGAAAAAAGGAGAAGAAGAAAGCGAGGATTATTCCCAGATCCTAATAAGCGGCTATTTATTAATACAGATATTTGTGAGGGCTGCGGTGATTGCGGAGTTCAATCAAACTGTGTTGCCGTCACGCCCATTGAAACTGAACTTGGGCGTAAGCGAGAAATTGATCAATCAAACTGTAATAAGGATTTTAGCTGTTTAAACGGCTTTTGTCCGTCTTTTGTATCTCTAGAAGGGGCTTCAGTTAAGAAGTCGGAACAAACAGATTTTGTATTACCCACTTTAGAGCAACCAAAAATACCATCTATTGATGGATCTCATAATATTGTTGTCACAGGTGTGGGAGGATCTGGCGTTGTAACAATAGGCGCACTGATTGCTCAGGCAGCCCAAATTGATGGTTTAGGTGCAGGAATGATGGAAATGGCAGGTTTAGCCCAAAAGGGTGGCGCTGTTCATATTCATTGCAGGTTGGCAAAATCTCCAAATGAAATATCTGCCATTAGGGTCACAATGGGAGAATGTGATGCCTTGATTGGTGGTGATTTAGTCGTAAGCTCTGGTTCAAAATGCCTCAATTTAACTGCTACTGGACGCACAAAGGCGGTTGTAAACTCAGACCAAATTGTAACGGGAGAATTCACCAGAAATACTGAATTTGAGGTTCCAAATGACCAATTAATTGTGTCTATGGAGGCGAAGCTAAAAGAAGGCTTGTCGCTGCTTAACTCAAGTAAAATAGCCACTAAACTAATGGGAGATTCTATCTACTCAAATATGCTAATTCTTGGTGCTTCTTGGCAAAAAGGGCTTCTACCTTTAAGTCATGAGGCCTTGTCCCATGCAATCAAACTTAATGGAGCGTTCGTTGACCAAAACTTGCGAGCTTTTGAGATAGGCCGCTGGGCAGCACTTTATCCTGATGATGCCAATAAAATGATTTCTAGCCCTATAGTATATTTAAAAGACTCACTATCAGACCGAATAGACTATAGAAAAAAACATCTCGAAGCCTTCCAAGGAAAAACACTTTCTAAAAAATATATAGATGTAATTGAATCATTTGAAGATAAAGAAATCAAAGAGGTAGTTGCAATCAATTATCATAAAGTTTTGGCTTACAAGGACGAATATGAAGTTGCTCGATTACATCTTGGTACACGCCAAAAAGTGGCTGAAAAGTTTGAAAATGTAAAAAAGATAAAATTTCATTTAGCGCCTCCATTAATTTCAAAAGAGGGGAAAAATGGTAGGGCCAAAAAAATTGAATTTGGAGAGTTTACTATCCATATCTTTAAAATTCTTGCATGGCTAAAGTGGTTGCGGGGTACAAAATTTGATATTTTTTCATACTCTAAAGATAGGCGCTTAGATCTAGACCTAATTAAGGAGTACCAATATGATTTGGAGTTTGTAAAAAAAGTTAATCTCGATAAAGATAAGGAATTAATTTTAGAGTTGTTAAATCTTCCTGCATCAATAAAAGGGTTTGGAATTGTAAGACGAAAAAATTATGAAGCAGTTTCAATTCAGCGAAAAAATTTGTTAAAAAAGATAAGTAACTCATCAGAGGTTTTGGGTCATGCCGCAGAATGAAGCATTTTTATGAAATAAAATTGTTACAGAAACTTTTACAAATAATTAAAACAGAAAAAGGTTTATAACGACTGGACACCTGGCTATTATTCCAATGCGAGCAAATTAATCTCATTAAAATGGTCAGTTGAATTTATATCAGCATGGGTAGATAACTTTAAATGTATAAAATCGCTATTCTTGGAGCTTCGGGCTATACGGGCGCTGAATTGATACGAATATTATCTAATCATCCTGAAATGGAGATTGAAGTCTTAGCGGCTCATTCTAAAGCTGGCCTAAAAATGGAAAACGTGTTTCCCCATTTGCGATCACTAAAATTACCATCTTTAATTAATATTGATGATGTGGATTTTTCTAACATCGATCTTTGCTTTTGCGCATTACCGCATAAAACTTCGCAAGAAGTTATAAAAGTTTTACCAAAGCATTTGAAAATAATTGACCTGAGCGCAGATTTCCGTCTTCAGAATGCTGATGATTATAAAAGATGGTATGGTAATGCTCATCAAGCTTTGAAAGTGCAAGATGAGGCAGTTTACG
>Ga0208130_1001684_pt1 | contig 10556 bp, 8 predicted proteins | sample ETNtaG_31_FD_185771 | JGI IMG/M metagenome (GOLD analysis project Ga0208130, IMG submission 185771) | Marine microbial and viral communities from oxygen minimum zone, Eastern Pacific Ocean - ETNP201310SV78 (SPAdes) (version 2) | ecosystem: Environmental > Aquatic > Marine > Oceanic ...
CAAATATCAGAAGAGAAAATTTGATCCAAGAAGTGGAAGTAATCCATTTATTGTATATGACTATTCTACACCTATTGATGAAAAACTTGAGCAAAGATTTATCGTAAGACACAGACTTAATAAAAAGTTCCCAGATAAAGTATTAAGCGAACCTATTGAGCCAATTATATACTATATTGATAATGGAACTCCCGAACCAATAAAAACTGCCTTGATTGAAGGAGGAAACTGGTGGAATCAAGCTTTCGAAAGTGCTGGTTATAAAGATGCTTTTAGAATAGAGGTTTTACCGGAGGATGCAGATCCAATGGATGTTAGGTATAATTTAATACAGTGGATACATAGGTCTACAAGAGGGTGGAGTTATGGAGCTAGTGTTATTGATCCAAGAACTGGCGAAATAATTAAAGGCCAAGTTAGTCTAGGAAGTCTAAGAGTAAGACAAGACTATATGATATTAAGCGGTTTAATTGATAATCCCCTTACTTCAGAGAATAAGAATCTAATTAAGGAAACAGCTCTTGATAGAATTAGACAGCTTTCTGCCCACGAAATAGGCCACACTTTAGGATTTGCGCATAATTATATATCTAGTGCAAATAGCAGATCTTCTGTTATGGATTACCCTCACCCAAAGATTGACCTCATCGATGGTTCAGTAAATATTAATGATGCTTATTCAAAAGATATTGGTCCGTGGGATATAGTTAGTGTAAAGTATGCATATTCAGATTTGTCAAATCATCAAGATGAAAGTAAAGAACTAAATAAAATCTTAGAGGATGCAATTAAAGATGGTCTTTATTTCTTAAGTGATTCTGATTCTAGACCAGTTGGTAGCGCAAACCCATATTCTCACCTCTGGGATAATGGGTCTATGCCTTTCGAAGAACTTGATAAATTACTAGAGATTAGAAAAATAGCATTAAATAACTTAGATCTTGAAAATATTAATTACGGTGAGTCTTATGATAGGATTGAAGATATTTTAGTTCCAATCTACATGTTACATAGATATCAAATTGAGGCTACAGCAAAAGCAATAGGTGGATTAGACTACCTATATTTTGTCAAGGATAATAATAATGAAGAAGTAAAGTTTGTTGATAGAGATTTACAGAAAAAATCTTTAGAGTCACTTCTTAACGTTCTATCTCCTGAAAATTTAGTATTACCAAATAACTTAATAAAAATATTAACTCCTAGGTCATTTAGGAATCCAAGGACAAGAGAAAATTTTATTTCAAAAACTGGTGTTACATTTGATTATATAAATGCTTCAAGCTCAGTTATTAATCATACTATGACATTCCTTTTAAACCCTGAGAGAATTAACAGAATTAATCAACAAAATATGTTTGGTAGTGACATACTTACTTTAGATAATTACCTGAAGACAATTAGTAATTCCATTTTTAGTAATAAAAAAATGAATAGCTATGAATCTTCTGTAAATAATAATACCTCGTCATTATTTTTAGACCATCTGTTTATGTCTTTCAATAATAAAAATACTGATGACTTATCTAAATCGATCATATTATCAAATATTAAGTCTTTATTGAAGAAACTAAAATCAAAGTCGACTGTTTACAATGATTTTCTAGTTAATAAGATTAACGGATTTATAACTAATCCAGATAAATACGTGCCTATAAGTAAAACAAAAATTCCTGATGGTTCTCCTATTGGAGATTTTTCATGTGATTACTAGTTTTTTTCTTTAAATTTGCACCTTATTCCTATGGTATAATGTCACAAGACAATAAAGCGTACAATAATATTCTAGAGCTTATTGGTAATACACCTCTTATTAAACTAAATAAGATAACAGAGGGTTTTCTCGGTACATATTATACCAAGTATGAAGGATTTAATCCTGGTCACTCTAATAAGGATAGAATAGCTCTTCATATTTTAAATCAAGCTGAGAAAAAAAATATACTTAAAAAGGGTAACACAATAATAGAAACTACGTCAGGAAATACAGGCTTTAGTCTTGCTATGGTTTCCCTTTTAAAAGGATATAAATGTATTCTAGCTGTTAGTTCAAAGGCATCAAAGGATAAAATAAATATGATGAAGTGTTTAGGTGCAGATATTTATGTATGTCCATCAAATGTTCCATCGGATGATCCTAGATCATATTATGAAGTAGCAAAAAGGTTAAATAATGAAATAAAAGGCTCTGTATATATTAATCAATACTTCAATGAATTAAACGTTGAGGCGCATTATGAAACCACAGGTCCTGAAATTTGGAATCAAACAAATGGTAAAATAACCCATTTAATTGCTTGTAGTGGAACAGGAGGTACTATCTCAGGTATTGGTAGATATTTAAAGGAGCAAAATAAAGATATAAGAATAATTGGAGTTGATGCATATGGCTCAATTTTAAAAAAATATCATGAAACAGGGGAGATTGACAAGAATGAGATCTATTCCTATAGAATAGAGGGACTTGGTAAAAATATAGTTCCATCGGCTACTGATTTCAAAATTATTGATAAGTTTGTTAAAGTCACAGATTCAGATAGTGCTCATATGTCTAGAGAAATTACTTTAAAAGAAGGATTATTTGTTGGATACACATCAGGAGCTGCCTTTCAGGCAGTAAATATTCTAAATAATGAAAATGAATTTAAAAAAGATAGTCATGTTGTTATAGTTTTTCCTGATCACGGATCTAGATACCTCTCCAAAATTTACTCAGATGAGTGGATGAATAATCAAGGATTTTATGATAGAAGCTTCTATCAACCGAAAAAGAATACAATTAATTACATATAAGATTATGCAAGATTTATTTGATAAAATATATAAAAACAAGGGTCCGTTAGGAAAATGGGCTTCAATAGCTGAGGGATATTTTGCCTTCCCGAAATTAGAAGGCCCTATATCAAATCGAATGAAATTTAATGGTAAAGAAGTTATTACATGGAGTGTAAATGATTATTTAGGACTTGCTAATCATCCTGAGGTAAGAAAAGTTGATGCTGATGCAGCAAAAGAATATGGGAGTGCTTATCCAATGGGTGCAAGATTGATGTCAGGTCATACAAAGTTTCATGAAAAGTTAGAGTCTGAACTAGCAAAATTTACTTCTAAAGAGGCTGCCTATCTTCTTAATTTTGGTTATCAAGGAATACTTTCAACGATAGATTCGTTAGTGTCTAAAAATGATATTATAGTTTATGACATCGACGCTCATGCCTGTATTGTTGACGGAGTTAGACTACATCTAGGTAAAAGATTTACATACCAACACAACGACATGAAAAGTCTTGAAAAGAATCTTGAACGTGCAACAAAAATGGCAGAACAAACAGGAGGAGGAATTTTAGTTATTTCTGAAGGAGTTTTTGGGATGAGAGGTGAACAAGGAAAACTTAAAGAAATAGTTCAATTAAAGAAAAAATTTAAGTTTAGATTATTAGTTGATGATGCACATGGTTTTGGAACACTTGGAAAGACTGGTGCGGGTGCTGGTGAAGAACAAGGTGTGCAAGACCAAATCGATGTATATTTTGCAACCTTTGCAAAGTCAATGGCATCTACTGGAGCTTTCATCTCTGGAGACAAAGAGATAATAGGGTTTCTTAGATATAATATGAGATCACAGATGTTTGCAAAATCCTTGCAAATTCAATTAGTTATAGGGGCTTTAAAACGTTTAGAACTTCTTCAAACCAAACCTGAATTAAAAGATAAATTATGGGAAAATGTTAATATGCTTCAATCTGGTTTGAAAGAGAGGGGCTTTGACATAGGATCAACCCAAAGTTGTGTAACTCCTGTTTATTTAGAAGGTAGTGTTCCAGAGGCTATGGCATTAGTTAGAGATTTAAGAGAAAACTATCAAATCTTTTGTTCTATTGTTGTATATCCTGTAATTCCTAAAGGATTAATTCTACTTAGACTAATCCCAACTTCTTCTCACAATGAAGATGATATTAATGAAACACTTGATGCATTTGCATCCATTAGGGAAAAACTAGAGAATGGAGCCTATAAAATTGCTTCTAAAGAGTTAGCAAAGGGTTAAATTACTCATTCAACATCACTGGCATTACTAACATCGTAATAGACTCCTTAGAACCCTTCTCATCATCAACTGGTCTAATTATTCCTGCTCTATTTGGATGAGACATTGATAAGGTTATAGTTTCTGAATCTAAATTATTAAGCATTTCTATCAAAAATTTAGAATTGAAACCAATCTGCATGTCATCACCTGAATATTGGCATTCAAGATTTTCGTCAGCCTTATTACTAAAGTCAAAGTCTTCAGCAGAAATATTTAGTAGTGATCCTGCAATCTTAAGCCTAATTTGATTAGTTGTTTTATTTGAAAATATACTAACCCTTCGAACAGAATTTAAAAAGAGTTGTCTATCAATAGTTAAAACGTTAGGATTATCTTTTGGAATAACAGCTTCATAATTTGGAAATTTACCATCAATTAGTCGACATGTTATGGAAGATTTACCAAAGGTAAATTTCGCATTCGAATCATTATGTTGAATAGTTAAGTCTGAGTCATCTGCTTGAAGAATCCCTTTTAGAATTTGCAAAGGCTTCTTTGGCATAATAAATTCCGATACATTACTTGCAGTATATTCTGAAGTTTCAAATTTAACTAGCTTATGGGCGTCAGTTGCAACAAACTTAAGAGATTCACTGTTAAATTGAAAAAAAACTCCACTCATAACTGGCCTCAGATCATCAGTTCCAGATGCAAATATTGTAGAGTTTATAGCATTACCTAAGTAGGCACTATTTAATACCGTTTCATGAGCATCAAGTATTTCAACTTGTTTGGGAAACTCACCGCCCTCAAGATAAGCTAATGAATATTTACCATTACTTGCACTTATTTCTATTGTATTATTATCAGTCTTTATAAATGTTAAAGGTTGTTCTGAAAAGGTTTTAAGAATATCAGTTAATAGTTTAGCTGATATTGCAATTTTATCATTAGAAGTTGATTCAATATCAATTTCACTAGTCATTGTAGATTCAAGGTCAGATGAGCTTATTGTAAGTTTATTATTGTCAATTTCAAATAGAAAATTATCAAGAATTGGAATGGTGTTTGTTGAATTTATAACTCCACTTAAAATTTGAAGTTCTTTGTATAAACTAGAGGATGAAACAATAAATTTCATATGTTTTTATTCAAATATATTTAAATGAAACAAGATTTCTTACTATTAATTATAAAAGTTATCTACTAGATACAAACACTAAAAATATACACTTACTGCATCTCTGTAATTTAGTCCAAAAAGAGTACTTGCGCTCCCGACTGTTTGTGGATTACTTCTATACACGCTTAGCTGTAAATATCCTAGATTATTAAATAAAGCAATCTTCTTTCCATCTTCCTCTCTATCTTTTTTTTCAAGATTAAAGTCTATTGCATCTGAGTAGTTTTTATGAATCTTTGAAAACTTTACATTCCTTGCATTAATTGTAAACGGTCTAGTCTTAGATATTTCCTTAAATAATTTCTCTGTAATATTTGTTACTACATTTCCGTAATTGTCAATATATATAACACTGCCTATTATTTGATTCATTTCCTTATTTATTACAGGTCTTAAATTTGTAATTTCTTTAATTGTGTCTATTTCAGATCCAACAACATTTAGAGGCCCTGATCTATTAATATGAGATGCAACTTTAACAAATAATTCATCAGCAGAGATATCATAATTATAATTACTGTGTAAATTAATTTCAACAATTTGATCAGGTTTTTTATCTCTAAAAATTAAAGAAAACACACCATTATCTGCTCCAATAAAAAAGCTTCCATCATACATTATGGCTATATGTTTATTCTCAGGGGTTAGTTCTGAATCAACACTTAGAATATGAATAGTTCCTTTAGGAAACTCACTGAATGCTCCTTCTAGAACATATCCGGCTTCAGCTAAGTTAAATGGGCTTATATTATGAGTAATGTCAACTATATTAATATCATCAATTTCACTAATTAACTTTGCTTTTAAAGAACTAACTGAATAGTCTTTATTTCCATAATCAGTAGTTAGTGTTATGATAGCCATTTAATTGATAAACTTTACAAAATTTATGTAAATTTGAATCAAATAATCTACTATAACAAATTTTTAAATATAATCTATTGAGTGACCTTCAATTTGAATTAACAGATGTTGATCCGCAGTATTTTTTTTCTAGAGATAACCTAAACTCTTTAAAATCAAGTTTTCCAAAAATTAAATTAGTTCAGAGAGGTCAGACCATTAAGGCTCTTGGTGATAAAAATGAGTTAAAAAAATTTGATCAAAAATTTAGAATTCTTCTTAATTATTATTCAGAGTTTAATTCAATGGATCCTAATGTCATCAATGATATAGTTGTAAAAGATATAAAGTTTAATGGTGATAAACCGTCTTTAATTTTACATGGTGTTTCTGGTAAACCTATTTTAGCAAAAACAGTAAATCAAAAAAAACTTCACGATTCAATTGAATCTAATGATTTAATTTTTGCTGTTGGCCCAGCTGGTACTGGAAAAACCTACACTGGAGTTGCTATGGCAGTAAAAGCCCTAAAAGAAAAAGAGATTAAAAAAATAATATTAACTAGACCTGCAGTTGAAGCAGGCGAAAATCTTGGATATTTACCTGGTGACTTAAAGGAAAAATTAGATCCTTATATGCAGCCTCTTTATGATGCTTTAACTGATATGATTCCTCATAATAAACTTGAAAAATTTTTAGAAGACAGGACAATTGAAATTGCTCCTCTTGCTTTCATGAGAGGAAGAACTTTGGATAATGCATTTGTTATTCTTGATGAAGCACAAAATACCACACCGGCTCAAATGAAAATGTTTCTTACTAGAATGGGAATGAATGCTAAATTTATGGTTACGGGAGATCCAGGTCAAGTAGACTTACCTAGAAAGGATAATTCAGGACTAAGAGAAGCCATTAAAATTCTATCTAATAAGAGAGGAATTAAAATAATTTATCTTGATGATAAAGATGTAATAAGGCATCCAATTGTTAAAAAGGTAATTGACGCTTATAATAATTTAGAAAAAGATAACTAGTGGATAGTATTTTTAAAACAGACTTTAGTTTCCCTGGTCAAACTTCTAAGTATGAAGGTAAAGTAAGAGACGTATACACTATTAAGGATGATATATTAGTTATAATTGCCTCTGACAGGATTTCTGCATTTGATATAGTAATGCCAAGGTCTATACCCAATAAGGGACAAGTGCTTAACCAAATATCAGTTGAAATGCTAAATTCCACTAAAGACATAATAGATAATTGGTTAATTTCTTCACCTGATCCAAATGTTTCAATTGGTCACAGGTTAAACCCAATTAAAATTGAGATGGTTATTAGAGGTTATCTAAGTGGACATGCTGATAGATTATATAAATCAGGTAAAAGGAGTATATGTGGAGTAAATTTACCAAACGGCCTTGTATCAAATCAAAAATTCGATAGACCAATAATTACCCCTAGTACAAAGGCTGACATTGGCCATGATGAAGATATTTCAAAATCTGAAATTTTGAGTCAAAATATACTCTCGATTGATCAATATGAAGAAATAGAGAGAGTTACATATAAATTATTTGAAAGAGGTACTGAGATTGCAAAAGAACGAGGATTAATTTTAGTGGACACCAAATATGAGTTTGGATATGACTCAAATAATAAATTATTTCTAATTGACGAAATACATACACCAGACTCTTCTAGATATTTTTATTTAGATGGTTATGAGGAAGCAGTTAATAGTGGGGTGTCTCCAAAACAGCTTTCAAAAGAATTCTTTAGACAATGGTTAATTAAAAATGAATTTCAAGGTAAGGAAAATCAAAAATTACCTGAGATAACCAATGAAATTATTGATGACGTTTCTAAAAGATACGTCGAGTTATTTAATTTGATTACAGGTAGATCATTTCAACCAAGAAAATCAGATAATATCTTAAAAGAATTAGAGGCTAATATAACTGAATTTCTATCTATTTAAATTCTGAGGAAAGAATCCCAACAAAACTTTCAATTCCCTTTATATAGTTAATCAACTTAATATTTTCATTAGGACTATGTTGATTATTATCTTTATTTACTGTAGGTACACCAACAGCAGGAATATTTAGTACATTAACAAACGGAGAAATTGGTACAGATCCACCACTTGTTCTTCTAAGCACAGGCTCTACTCCAAATGTTCTGGTTAATGTTTCAGACAACCAATCCCCCAAATCACTATCAATGTCTGTCCTAAATGCAGGGTATGAAACTGTAGAGTTAAATTTTACTATTTTATCATATTTCATTCTTTCTTCCTTTGAGGGTTCGTGGTCAAGAACTACATAGCCCAGATCTTCAATGTGTTTCTTTATTAGGTCATGAAGTCTATAACCATCTGATTCTATAACGAGTCTTACATCAATTTCTGCTATACACTCTGACGGAACAATAGTTCTGACCTCGTCTTCTACCCATCCAGCTCTAATTCCTCTAACATTTAATGACGGAAACTGAATTGCCTCTTGATATGAATTTCCAACAGATTCAGGTTTCTTAAACTGCATTTTATTTAGCATACTTTCTTCATCATCAGGAACATTATCCAAATATTTTTTTACTTGATCTGAAATTGTAATTCCATCATAGTATCCTTTTATTTTTACAATACCATTTTCATCTTTCATAGATGATAATATATTTGACATTCTAAAGACAGGATTAGGAGCATAATTACCGAAATGACCACTATGCTGAGGCACAACTGGTCCATATGTTTTTAAAGTAATAGATGAAATCCCTCTATTACCAAAATTTAAAGTCGGAAGGTCAGATTCATGTTGAGGCCCGTCAAATATTAGTAAGGCATCACTTTTAAGAATAGTACTATGTTTTTTTACTGCATCAGGAAGGCTAGGGGAGCCCTTTTCTTCTTCAAAGTCCATTATTAGTTTTAAATTAAATTTATTATCAATGTTTTTAGAATTCATAAACTTCATAGCTTGAATTAACATCATTACAGGTCCCTTAGCATCAGATGATGCCCTTGCAAATATTCGAATATCTCTTTCCTCTAATGTTTCATAGTCAATATTTGCTAACTTATTTGAATCATAGTCAACAAATTTTCCATCCTCTTTTAATTTATAAACCGGAATAAATGGATTCTCCTGATTCCACTTAGATAAATCCACAGGTTGTCCGTCTAAATGCATATAAATTAGAACTGTTTTGTAATCATCACTAATGTGCTTGCTTGCCAACATTAAAGGAATAGTCTCGGTATCAAGTCTATTTATTTTAAAATCTAGGGATTTAAATTTATTTTCTGTCCAATCCATGAGTTTATAGATGTCTGACTCATAATTTGCATCATTTGGATAAGATAAAAACTCAACAAACTCATCTAGATTATTTATTGCTTGTTCAAATACCTCAGTCTTAAATTCTCTTTGAGAAAAAGATTTAATTGTAAAAGTTATTAGTATAATTAATAATATATTTTTCTTTAACATATGTTACAAGTTTAAATTTTTGATATTAATATTTTGATTCGTTTCAATATTTATTTTTTGTGAATTACTATATTTTTTAAACCAAGTTAATTGCCTTTTTGCATAATTCCTTGTGTTTTGTTTAATCTTTTCAACTGCTACATCATATGAAATTTTATTCTCAAAATAATCAATAAATTCTTTATAGCCAACTGTATTCATGGTATTCAAATCTTTGAAGTGTCTAAGATTGTAAACCTCATCTTCAAGACCTTTTTCTAACATTTCTTCTACTCTTTTATTAATTCTTGAATACAAATGTTCTCTTGAGCACTCCAAATTTATTATTGTTGTGTTAAAATCTCTATTCTTATTTTTTCCACTTCTCATTGATGAAAAACTTTTTCCGGTAGTTTTTATTAACTCTAATGCTCTCAACAGTCTGACATGATTGTTAAGGTCAACCTTACTGTAATATTCAGGATCTAATTTCTTAATTTCAATTTGTAAAAATTCTATTCCTTTTTCTTCATATGCATTTCTTAGATTATTCCTTACTTTCTCAGAAACTTTTGGAAATTTATCTATTCCATACATTATAGAATCAGCATACAAACCAGAGCCTCCGACTAGTATTAAATAATCTTTATCTGTGAATAATTCATTTATTTTCTTGATAGCGTCATCTTCATACATCCCAACATTATAGTTATCATGGATACTCTTATTGTAAATAAAATGGTGCGTAACCTCCTCTAATTGTTTATCATTAGGTGGAGAGGTGCCAATTTTAAGTTCTTTGTAGAATTGTCTTGAGTCACACGAAATTATTTCGGTGTTTAGTTCCTTAGCAAGATTTATACTAATTTCTGTTTTACCAATTCCTGTTGGCCCAGCAATATAAATTAGATTTTTACTTGTCATCATCTAGATGAGAACCACATTGATGACAGAATATAGCTTTGTCTTTGTGAACATCACATAGACACTCAGCACAAACTCTTGTATTAACATCTACTTTTTTTCT
>Ga0208130_1001689_pt1 | contig 10524 bp, 11 predicted proteins | sample ETNtaG_31_FD_185771 | JGI IMG/M metagenome (GOLD analysis project Ga0208130, IMG submission 185771) | Marine microbial and viral communities from oxygen minimum zone, Eastern Pacific Ocean - ETNP201310SV78 (SPAdes) (version 2) | ecosystem: Environmental > Aquatic > Marine > Oceanic ...
ATAAGGATCTATCTTTGAACTTAAATCTCCCGGCAGAAAACCAAGCTTTTCTCCAGCCTCTACCGCTGGCCTAACAAGAACTATCTTTCGAATTCTTTCGTTTATTAAATCATCAACTGCTCTTGCAACTGCCAGAAATGTCTTACCTGTTCCTGAAGGCCCAACTCCAAAAGTTAAGTCAGAACTTGCTATATTTGTCAGGTACTCTTTTTGGTTTTTTCCTCTGGCTGTTACTGAAACTCTAGGTGTTTTTATATGCACTTCATTTGTATCAATTTTTTCAGAGTCAGAAAATTTAGCTGTGTGGAGGCTAAGGTGGATCACATCAGGAGTAATCGTTGAATTTGATTCTAACTTTTGTTTCAAATCAGTAAGAGCTGAAATTCCCATTTGAACGTCATCTTCTTTGCCTTTAAGACTAAATTCAGTTCCATTTTGAGAAACTTTTATTTTTAATGCCTTTTCTATTTGTTTGAGATTCTTGTTTAACTCTCCACATAAAAGCATTAGTTGCTCTGGCGGAAGATTGGAGAAATTTAATTGATGACTATACAAAATTCTTAATTTTCGATTGTTCCTCTAAGACAATTTGGAAGTGCGTCATTAATTCGAATATTAATCAATTGACCAACTAAATCAATACTATCTGATCTAAAGTTTACGACTCTGTCACAGATTGTTCTAGCTTGAAGCTGTCCAGGATCTTTTTTTGAAACACCTGTTACCAAACATCTTTGCATAGAGCCCACCATCTTTCTGCTATACCCATAGGCTAGCTGACTTAATCTTGCTTGCAATATATTTAGTCTTTCTTTTTTTTCTTCCTGAGAGACATCATCTTCCATAACAGCTGCTGGTGTGTCTGGTCTTGCGCTATAAATAAAACTATATGACTCATCAAATCTAACCTCATTAATTATATTCATAGTGTCTTCGAAGTCTTGCTTGGTTTCGCCAGGAAAACCTACTATGAAATCTGATGAAAATCTCATATCAGGTCTCACATTTTTTAATTTATCTATGAGAATTAAATATTTTTCTGCTGTATAGCGCCTTCTCATAAGTTTAAGAATTCTATCTGAACCACTTTGTACAGGAAGGTGTACGTGACTTACTAACTCTGGCACTTTAGCGTAAGCCTCAACAAGATCGTCTTTAAATTCATGTGGATGGCTTGTTGTAAATCTAATTCTTTCTATGTTATCTATTTTTGCTGCCAGCTCTATTAGTTCTGCGAGTGATGATTTTTCACCTTTATATAGTCCCTTAAAATTATTAACATTCTGTCCTAAAAAATGTATTTCTTTAGTTCCTTTGTCTGCCAGAATAGAAACTTCTTTTAAAATATCTTCAACGTTTCTTGAAACCTCATGGCCCCTTGTCTTTGGCACAACACAAAATGAGCAATACTTATTACATCCTTCAACAATTGAAACAAAAGACGATGCTTCACCTTTATCTGGCATAGGAATATGGTCAAATTTTTCTAATTTTGGAAAGGAAATATCAATTTGAGATTTCTTTGTTTTGTTTTTATCGTTATAGAGCTTAGGAAGGTTATGAAGAGATTGTGGACCAAATACTATATCAACAGCTGGAGCTCTTTTTATAATTTTTTCGCCCTCTTGTGATGCAACACATCCGCCTATTGCAATTTTTAAATCAGGTTTGTTGTCTTTAATTTTTCTCCATCTACCGATTTGATGAAAGACTCTTTCTTGCGCTTTTTCTCTTATTGAGCATGTGTTCAATATTAATAGATCAGCTTGTTCTTCAGAATCTACCAATTCAAAATCCTCTTCCGTCTTAAGAAGATCAATCATCTTTGCAGAATCATATTCATTCATCTGGCAACCATGCGTTTTAACAAATAATTTTTTTGTCATAGTATTTATTATAGTGGGTTATTTAAAGAATTTTTCTCTGTAAAACTTAAGTTCATTTACAGAATCTTTTATGTCGTCCATTGCTCTATGAGATGATTCTTTTTTAAATTCATCGGCATCTGGACTCCATCTCTTTATGACTTCTTTGAATGAACTTACATCTATATGTCTATAATGAAAATGATTTGCTAATTTTGGCATATGTTTTATCAAGAATCTTCTGTCATGTGAAACGCTGCTTCCACATAATGGTGATTTGTGTTGTTTAATATGGGTTTGAAAAAAATGTAAGCTTTGTTGCTCTGCTTCTCTTAGACCAATATCGCTAGCTTTTATTTTTTCAACAAGGCCTGACGAGGTGTGCTGATTAATGTTCCATTCATTCATAAGATCTAAAACATCATCATCTTGATGTATTGCAATTTCCGGCCCCTCTGCAACTATATTTAGATCAGAGTCGGTCACCAAGCATGCAATTTCAATAATATGGTGCTTTTCTGGATCAAGTCCAGTCATCTCAAGGTCTATCCAAGCTAGTAAATTTGTATTTGTCATTTATACTTTTTGTTCTCAACACAATAATACTATATGAGCGCTAAAGATAATCAAAAAGTATACTTTGGAGACAAAAAAGTTTCTAAAGAAAGTAAAAAAGATGGTGTGGAAAACATCTTCACAAAAGTATCTGAGAATTACGACCTAATGAATGATGTTATGTCATTCGGTATGCATAGATTATGGAAAAGGTCTTTTGTAGAGACATCTCAAATTGAAAAAGATGATATGTGTTTGGATCTTGCTGCTGGAACAGGAGATATTGCAAAACTTATATCAAAAAAAGTGAAGGGTAAGACTGTATATTTATGTGATCAGAACAATGAAATGATCGAAAAGGCTAAAGAAAGATCGTTGGATGAAGGCTTTTACCAAAAATGTAATTTCAATGTATCTAGTGCAGAGAGCCTCCCCTATGAGGATGAGACATTTGATAAAGTTTTTATTTCTTTTGGATTCAGAAATTTTTCAGACAAAAAAGGTAGCTTAAAAGAGATAAACAGGGTGCTTAAAAAAGGTGGCAGTCTTCAAATTCTTGAATTTTCTGCCGCTCAAGGTAAAAATTTTTCAAAACTCTATGATTTCTACAGCTATAACTTTATACCCAAAATAGGTGACTTCATTTCTGGTGATCATGCTAGTTATGATTATTTAGTAAAGTCGATCCGAACCCATGAAAATCAAGAAGAGATGTTAGAGCTTTTTAATCAAACAGGCTATTTAGAGAGTACATATGAAAATATTTTTAAAGGAATTGTTGCATTGCACAGAGGAATAAAGTGAGACTAATAAGACTCCTTCAAATATTTTTTTCAATCAGAAATACAGGGGTTTTCCATTTGTTTATAAAAGGCTTTAACCCTGTTTTAAAAACCTTTGCTCCAAAAAATAATACAGAAAATAATTTTAAAAATGCTATGGAAAATCTAGGTCCAGTTTTCGTTAAATTAGGACAACTTTTATCTACCAGAACAGATATAGTATCTCATGAGTTAGCAAAAGAATTAGGTGAACTTACAGATAACTGTGAACCTGTCGAATATTCATATATAAAAGATCAATTAATAAAAAACTTAGGTGCCAAATCAAAAATTATTTTAGATACCATTGATCCCAAACCTTTGGCAGCTGCTTCACTTGCACAAGTTCACAGGTTTACCTATAAAGAAAAAGAACTCGTTATTAAGGTCCAAAAACCGGGTCTAGAAAAATTAATTACGCGTGATATTGAAGCTATAAGACTAGGAGCCAGACTGATAAGATTTTTTTATAAGGGGTATCCGAGGATAGACCTGAATTCTGTCGTAGATGACTATGAGAGGATCATTTTAAATGAACTTGATTTTAGGATTGAGGCAGCTAATGCAAAGAAAACTTATAACAATTTTCTGCAGACACAACATTTATATGTTCCTGAGGTTCATGATAATTTCACAACCAAAAAAACTATGGCAATGGAATACATAGATGGAGTTCCCATTACATCTACATCTGATTTAAGAAAATTGGGCCTAAATCTGAAAACCCTTTCCGAAAATGGAGTAAAAATTTTTTTGAAACAAGTTTTTGACGATAATTTTTTTCATGCAGACATGCATCCAGGCAATATTTTTGCAGCTAAAGATAATCCTAATAGCCCATATTATTACGCGGTAGATTATGCAATTTGTGGCTCTCTTACTGAATCAAATCAAATACTGCTGGCACAGATGATTGCTTGTCTTTTAGAAAGAGATTTCTTCTCCTTAGCTCAACTATTTATATTTGCAGATTGGGTAAAAGAAGATACAAAAACTGAAGAGCTTGAGGCAGTTTTAAGAGCAAACTGCGAATCACTACTTGATAAACCTCTTTCTCAAATACTATTTGGGGAATTATTGCTTAATCTTTTTGATGGAATGAAGCAGTTTGATTTGTACCTAGATAACGATTTGGTTCTTTTGGTTAAAACTTTGATCCATATTGAAGGCATGGGTCGACAAATTTACCCAGAACTTGATTTTTGGTCAATTGCACATCCCTTTATCAATAAATGGATAAATGAAAAATATAGCGTAAAAGGTTTAGTTAAGTATCTTGTATCAAAAAAACATATACTTACATATATGATTCTTAAAAAAATAGAAGAATCTAGATATAAATTTGAAGAAGGCAGCGTAGAAGAGACATGAGTATTGGATTTTGGCAAATACTGGTAGTTTTATTACTGATTTTAGTAGTTTTTGGATCATCAAGAATAAAATCTGTTGGCTCAGATTTAGGAAAAGCATTCAAAGGATTCAAAAAAGAAATTAAAGAGGAAGATGATCCAGATAGGGATTCCTGAGCTCTTAATAGTAATTCTAATAACTTTATTTTCTGTTAAACCAGAGAATATCCAAAGCTATATAAAAACTTTTTATAAGTATGTTCTTCATTTTCAAAGCTTCTTTTCTACAGCAAAAGACGATTTAGAAAAAGAGCTGAATATAGATGGCTTAAAGCAAGACATTCATAATGAAAAACGCTTGAGGGAGCTGGATGATGATGTCTAGTGACCTGGCCAAACATTTTCTTGAGCTACGCAATAGAGTTCTCTACTCATTGGCATTTTTTGCACTTTGTTTTATTTGTATCTACCCCTTCAATAATTTTCTTTTTACCGATTTAGTTAATTTTTTAGATCCGTTTATTAATATTGAATTAATAGCTGTAGAAGTTGCTTCTCCATTTATTGTTCCCTTTAAACTATCTGCTTATTTAGCTGCTCTTGTAGCAATGCCATTTTTTTTATTTCAGGCTTTAGCTTTTATGTCGCCTGGGCTTTATCCTCATGAGCGTTCAGTAATATTTTCAAGAACTATAATTGGTGCTTTGTTGTTTTACTCAGGGGTAGCATTTTGCCTTTTAGTCGTTCTGCCCAATGTGCTTAATTTTTTCCAAACTGTAGGCCCAAGCTTGATTAAAGTTAGCACTGACATTACATATTTTATGAATTTTGTTCTTTCTTTGTCCTTTGGTTTTGGATTGGCATTTCAAATACCAATCATTGTAAATGCCCTTATAGGTTTAAGAATTACATCAAAAACAACAATCAAAACATATAGAGGTTTTGTTTTAGTAATGTGTTTTGTATTTGGGATGATTTTTACTCCACCTGACATTGTTTCTCAATTTATGATGGCAATTCCAATGTATGTTCTTTTTGAAATGGGCTTATTATTTAGTTATGAAAAAGAAAAAGAATCCAATAGCTAAGGATCTTAGAACTCCAAAATATAGACTAAAAATTGCGCCCGATAAAAAAAAATATTCTCGTAAAAATCAGCCCAGCGTTGATCCGCTCGTCATAGACAAAAATTGACTTAATTTACTGCAACATTTATATTACGTTTGTGTGACATTATTGTGACAGAATTTGTTGCAAAGGGGGATAAAAAAATGGCAAGGCTATTCAAAAAATTAGATAAGCTTATGAAAGCAGGATCTTTAGAAAGAGTTATTAGAAAGAGTTTTTGATTCTATTAGTTCTTTTACAATGCTTGGATCTGCAAGAGTGCTTACATCTCCAAGATTGTCAGTATCTTTATTAGCTATTTTTCTTAGTATTCTTCTCATAATTTTTCCAGACCTGGTCTTTGGCAAATCACGAGAGAAATGAATAACTTCAGGCTTTGCAATTTTGCCTATTGATACAGTAACGGCATCTAAAATTTCATTATGCAGTTCTGTTTGATCTCTTTCCAAATTTTTTAAAATGACAAAAGCGTAAATAGCCTGACCTTTGATAGCATGTTCAATTCCAACAACTGCTGCTTCTGCAACATCTTCATGTGTAACAATTGCACTCTCAACTTCAGCCGTGCCTATTCTGTGACCTGATACATTTAGAACATCATCAACTCTGCCAGTAACCCAGAAATATCCGTCTTTATCTCTTTTAGCTCCATCTCCAGTGAAGTATTTGCCATCGTATTGAGTGAAATAAGTCTGCACCATTCTTTCATGGTCACCATACACCGTTCTAATTTGGCTCGGCCAAGAATTATTTATACAAAGATTGCCTTTTCCTTCTCCTAGTACCTCTTCGCCATCTTTATCTACCAATGAAGGATCAACACCAAAAAATGGCAAAGTTGCTGATCCCGGTTTTTTAGATGTGATTCCGGCTATAGGGGCAATAAGCACAGACCCTGTTTCTGTTTGCCACCAAGTGTCTATTACTTCGCAATTTGATTTCCCAACTTTTGTAAAATACCATTCCCAAACTTCAGGATTTATTGGCTCGCCCACTGTTCCAAGAACTCTCAAAGACGCAAGACTATAACCATCTAGATGATGATCGCCTTTAGCTATTAAGGCTCTAATTGCTGTTGGAGCGGTATAAAAGATGCTTACCTTGTGTTGATCGCATATTTCCCAAAATCTTGATGGGTTTGGATAGGTTGGGACTCCCTCAAACATTAAAGTTGTTGCTCCATTTGATAAAGGCCCATATAGAATGTAGGTATGGCCTGTTATCCAACCTACGTCAGCAGTACACCAGTAAATATCTTCTTCTTTATGTCCGAAGATGTATTTAAAGCTCAGAGTTGCTCCTAACAGATAGCCTCCAGTTGTGTGCATTACTCCTTTTGGTTTTCCTGTAGAGCCAGAAGTATAAAGAATAAAAGAAGGGTCTTCCGAACTCATCTCTTCACAAGCACAAACATCATCCATATCTTTAATTAAATCTTGGTAATAAATATCAATCTGCTCATTCCAGGCAGTAGGTGTGCCTGTATATTTAAATACAATATTTTTTTTGACTTTTGGGCATGACTCTAAAGCCTTGTCTACACTTTCTTTCAGCGGGATTTTCTTGCCTCCTCTTATGCCCTCATCAGCTGTTATGACATATTCACAATCAGCATCAATAATACGAGAGCTAATTGCTTCTGGCGAAAATCCACCAAACACGACTGAATGAATTGCTCCTATTCTTAGGCAAGCCAACATTGCATAAGCGGCCTGTGGAACCATTGGCATATAAATACAAACTCTATCGCCCTTTTTCACTCCAATGGCCTTTAAACCGTTAGCCAATTTTGATACTTCGCTAAGTAATTCTTTATAGGTTATTTTTTTGCTCTGGTCTTTGTCGTCGCCCTGCCAAATAATAGCTGTTTTGTTAGGTGTGGCTTTAACATTTCTATCTAAACAGTTATAAGTAATATTAAGTTTTCCATCTTCAAACCAAGTTGGTGCTGTTAGTTCTCCACAGTACCCCTTTGTTGGTTCTTTAAACCATTCAATTTCTTTTTTTGCTTGATCTAGAAAAAATTTGCTGGGATTTTGAATGGAGTGTTCATACATCGATAAGTACTCATCAAAACTTTTTAAATGAGGGTTTTGGAAATCTTTTATATCAAATTTCATTTTTTTTGATGCTTTCGATAAGACCTTCAATCGAGTCTGATAGAAAAACAGTATCTGGCATCTTACTTAACATATTCTGTTCTATGTTTTTATCTAACCACTTCAATAAATCGGTCCAACAATCATTTTTATTATAAATAAAAATTTTCTTATCTATCAGTCCCAGAGCAACATGATTAAGAACGTCGAAAAATTCATCTGCAGTTCCAACTCCTCCAGGCATAATGACAAAAAAATCTGATTGATCAATTAGACTTTTTTTTCGGATATAAAAATTGTCCTGAATTTCAAGTTCATCAAGATATGATGGAGTGACTCCAATGTCATCAAACATTGGCAACGAAATTCCTTTTATTTTCCCTTTATTCTTGGCTACTTCTTCTGAAAGCTTTCCCATCAGACCACATTTGCCGCCTCCATAAACAAGCTTTATATTTTCTTGCGCAAGAAAACATGCAAATATTTCTAAATCAGAATTTATTTCAAATGATGGGTTGCGGGACGATAAAAAAATGCCTGCAGATTTCACTTATTTCTCGAGATCTACGCTCCAGTTTCCTAGTGAAGCAAGCTTATTCATTTTTGCTCTATGAGCAAATGCATCTTGAGCAGCACTTTTATTTTCAAGCTTGCCCAACCAAGCATTTAGAGCAGACTGTTGTAGTGCTCTGCCATATGAAAAACTTAGTTTCCATGAGAAACCACCAATTTTATTCATCATATCTAAATGTTGTGTAGATTCTATTTCTGTTTGACCGCCTGAGAGAAAAGCTACCCCTGGAAGCTCATTTGGCACTGTTTCTTTAAGACATTTTATAGTCATCTCAGCTACTTCTTCCACAGATGCACGCTGCTCAGACTCAGATCCAGGTGTAACCATATTAGGTTTTAATATTGTCCCAGTTATGTCGACATCATAGCTTTTCAGATAATCAAACAATGATTTTATTGACCTGCTCGTTGCATCATAACAGTCTTCTATTGAATGGCTTCCATTTATCAAGACTTCTGGCTCTACTATTGGAACCATGCCATTTTTTTGTGCTATCTTTGCGTACTTGGCTAATGCTTCCATGTTTGCATCTATACATTCTTGTGACGGAATTTCATCACCAATATTAATGACAGCTCTCCATTTAGTAAATTTTGCGCCTAATTCAGCGTATTCACTGCACCTTTCATCAAGATCATCTAAGCCTTGAGTTAATGTCTCAACTTCTGACCCATTGAATGGGCTTAATCCTTTATCAACTTTTATGCCGGGCAATGCTCCACTTTCTAGTATGAGATCTACAAGTGACTGCCCTAGCTCAGTTTTTTGTCTAATGGTCTCATCAAATAATATGACGCCACCTATATTTTCACTCATACCTTTTGATGAAAATAGGAGTTCTCTATAGTCACGTCTATTTGTTTCAGTGCTTTCTACAGAGATCGTATCAAACCTCTTTTTGCATGTAGGGTTACTTTCATCAGCTGCCAAAATGCCTTTGCCATCTGATACTATATAACTTGCAATTTCGGATAAATTTGAGAATTTCATAAGTCAGCTATTTTAACCTTAAAGCCTCTATAGATGGAAGCTTATGGCCAGATAAATACTCTAAAAATGCTCCACCAGCAGTAGAAACGTAATGAAATTTTGATATATCTGAAAATTTACTAATCGCGTAGATAGTTTCACCTCCACCAGCTACGACTTTTGAAGACGAACTTTCTAAAAATTTTACTAATTGGTTGGTTCCTGTAGAAAATTGTTTAATTTCAAATATTCCTAGAGGTCCATTCCAAATAATATAATTATTGGAAGTTTCTATCTTTAACTCATCGCTTAACTCAATATCTAAAATCATTTTATCTTTACTAACGCCATCAACTGGCACAAGCTCTGCAGAATTTGATTGAGTTGATTCGGCAACATATACATTTTTAGGAAGAATAATTTTATTTGTGTCTAATAATTCTTTTGATATGTCGATCATCTCATCTTCAACTAATGAAAGCCCAACCTCATAGCCCGCAGCTTTCAAGAATGTATTTGCAATACCTCCGCCAACCAATACTTTTGAAGATTTTGAAATTAGGTTTTGAATTACATTAAGTTTTGTTGAAACTTTAGAACCACCTACAATACTTATGACGTTTTCTGTGCTCTGAAGTGCTGAATCTAAGCTTTGGATTTCTTTAGAAAAAAGTAGCCCAGCACAAGCTTTCTGAGACTCAAGAATTGAGCCATATGTCGATGCTGATTGCCTATGAGCTGTAGCAAATGCATCCATAACATATATATCAAAAGAGCTTGCAATCGTTTTCGCCAAGTCTGAATCATTGTCTTTCTCACCTTCAAAAAACCTTATATTTTCCATTAAGCATAATGAATCTGGAATTTCATCAAATTTTTTTAATAGCGGAATTTCTACATTAAGTCTTTTTTCAAACCAGTCTTTAATTGGCTCTAAAGAATAGTTTTTATTAAAGCTTCCTTCTTCAGGACGACCTAAATGACTTAGGATGCAAAGTTTTTTAGTTCTTTCAAGTATATAAAGTATTGTTGGAAGAGCTGCTGACAACCTCTCATGGTTAAGTATTTCACCATTTTCAATTGGAACATTTAAATCAACTCGCAGACCAACTTTTTTATCAGTTATATCTGCATCAACTAAATAGTTCATACTAGCTTTTTAAC
>Ga0208130_1001690_pt1 | contig 10523 bp, 10 predicted proteins | sample ETNtaG_31_FD_185771 | JGI IMG/M metagenome (GOLD analysis project Ga0208130, IMG submission 185771) | Marine microbial and viral communities from oxygen minimum zone, Eastern Pacific Ocean - ETNP201310SV78 (SPAdes) (version 2) | ecosystem: Environmental > Aquatic > Marine > Oceanic ...
CTATGCAGGTAATCCTAGGCAGGCGCCCACCGCCCAAAGCCTCCCCATGCTTCCCCTGCCGCCGCTGCCCGAGCCCTTGCCGGAGCTGCGCCTGGGACCTTCCGTCAACGGGGACCGTCTATTAATTGGTGGCCAGAAGCTGCGGTCCTCCTGGAGCTGGCAAGGCAGCACCCCCGATCGTCCGCAGCAGCTTTGGCTCCCCCTCGATCTGCTGGAATCACACCTGGGGTTCCGCCGCATCGGGGGAGAACTCGAATGGTTCGGGCGGCGCAGGCTCCTGGTCGAAATACCCCGGATCACCCTGGGCGATGAAGTGGGGCTGGAGGTCGCCGAATGGCTGTTGGCCACAGGGGTCAATCTGCGCCGCAACGGCCGTGTGTTGGAGCTGACTCTCCCCACCGCTCGCCTTCAGAAACTGCGCCGCGGCAAGGGCAAGACAGCCAACCGGCTGGTGCTGGATCTCGATGCACCACTGCTGGTGCAACGCCTCGGCGATGACCTGCATCTCGGTCTTCAGCTCAACCCTGCGCAGCGTCACACCCTTGAAAGGCTGGGGCTTCGCCCACAGCTGCATCGCCATGGCGTGGTCCTGCAGGGTCAGGCCACACGACTGAAGACCCTGAGCTTGTCCCAACCGTGGCGACTGGTGCTCGATGGAGTCAAACCAGGCACCTCGGCGACTGCAAGACCACAGACCCTCCACAGTCCGGCCATTGCAGCCTGGCTGCGTCGCGGTCTTGTGCTCGAGCGCCGCATGCTCAAGGTGGGAGTCAAGCCGCTTGAGCTGGTGCGCGCAGGTGGCGACCTACCGGCGATCGGCCTGGGGCTGAAGCCACTCACCATGGCCAAGAGTCAGACGGGGCTTCAATTCCTGCCCCAACTAGCCCAGCCAGCAAGAGCGGTGGTGGCAGTGAATGGCGGCTTCTTCAATCGCATCATCCAAGTGCCGCTTGGCGCGCTTCGCCTCAATAACCGTTGGCTGTCGGGCCCGATCCTCAACCGTGGCGTGATCGCCTGGAGCAACTCCCGCAAGTTGCACTTCGGTCGTTTGAGGTTGCAGCAAACCCTCTGGAGTAACAGCGGGCAACGCCACAGAATTGATCAGCTGAACAGCGGATACGTCCAGCGTGGACTCAGTCGTTACACCCGCGACTGGGGGCCGGTCTATCGCCCACTCAGCGGCCAGGAAGAGGCCCTGCTGATTCGTGATGGCGTCGTGAGAACTGTCCTTAGCAATGATCTCCTCAAGCGGGGTGTCGTGCTTCCTGACAAAGCCGATCTGTTGGTGGCACGCGGCGGCGCAACCCTGCCTGCCAAACCAGGCGATCGGGTGCGAATCAGCAGCGGAAGTCGATCAGGATTGGATCAACCGCAAAACGTGCTGGGGGGCGGGCCGCTGTTGTTGCAGAACGGCCGAATCGTGCTGAACGGCCGTGCCGAGGGTTTCAGCCCAGACTTTCTGGCCCTGGCCGCCCCACGCACAGTTGTCGGTCAAGGCCGAGGCGGAACCTGGCTGTTGACCTTGCGTGGCATCGGTGGAAGTGGAAGTGGGGCTGGCCCAACGTTGCTCGAAACAGCTCTGGCAGCGCAGCAACTGGGCTTGCGGGACGCTCTGAATCTGGATGGAGGCAGCTCGACAACTGTTGTGGCTGGTGGTCGCACCGTGATGACTGGTCGCGGTGGCACGCCGCGGATTCACAACGGGATTGGGCTCGTTCCGCTCTAAACGCCTGTCACGATGATGCGCGAATCCATGGACGTTCATGGCCGCCAACCTGCGCCTCACCACCGCCGCCGCCGCCGAATTGGGACGTCAAGCCGCTGCGGCCGGCACACCAGGGGAAATGCACCTGGAACTTCTGCCAGGCGAATGCGCTGATCATTCGATTCGCATTCGCGCCGGCCATCTGGCCGGGGTGCCCATCGCCCGAGCCGATGGGATGACGCTGCATGCCCAATCCAACCAACTGAAGCAGCTCGAGGGCCTCTGTCTCGACTACCGAGGCGATCTCAGCGGCGGTGGTTTTCTGATCCTCAGCAGCGATCGTGTGACTCCCTGCACCTGCGGAAGTTCATTCAGTCGTTCCTGAGCAGGACCATCAACCGGTATCGTGGCGAATTGTCGAATCTGGTCGGAGCGTCCGGCCGCTCACCGACCCTCGATGCCAACCATCCAACAGCTGATCCGCACTGAGCGTTCACGCCTCAAGGCCAAAACGAAATCCCCGGCCCTGAAAGCTTGTCCCGAGCGCCGCGGTGTCTGCACCCGCGTCTACACCTCCACACCGAAAAAGCCCAATTCGGCGCTGCGCAAGGTGGCTCGTGTGCGTCTCACCTCCGGTTTTGAGGTGACTGCCTACATCGGTGGCATCGGTCACAACCTGCAGGAGCACTCAGTGGTGCTGCTCCGAGGCGGTCGTGTGAAGGATCTTCCCGGAGTTCGATATCACATCATCCGCGGAACGCTGGACACCGCCGGCGTGAAGGATCGGCGTCAATCCCGCTCCAAATACGGTGCCAAGACTCCGAAGGAGTGATTCCTTCCTGAACAACGTTCAACACCCTCTCCCTATACCAACGAACTGAGCTCCGATGTCCCGCCGTAATGCCGCTGAAAAGCGCCCGATTCTTCCTGATCCGCAGTTCAACAGCCGTCTGGCCACGATGATGGTGGCTCGGCTGATGCAGCACGGCAAGAAATCAACGGCTCAGCGCATCCTGTCCGACGCCTTCGGACTGATCAACGAGCGCACCGGTGGTGACCCCCTGGAGCTGTTTGAAACAGCGGTGAAAAACGCCACACCTCTCGTTGAAGTTCGCGCACGTCGTGTGGGTGGTGCCACCTACCAGGTGCCGATGGAAGTGCGCCAGGAGCGTGGAACCGCCATGGCCCTGCGATGGCTCGTGAGCTTTTCCCGCGCCCGTAACGGCCGCAGCATGGCCCAGAAACTCGCCGGTGAGCTGATGGACGCCGCCAATGAGGCTGGCAGCGCAGTTCGCAAGCGCGAAGAAACCCACAAGATGGCTGAAGCCAACAAGGCTTTCGCCCATTACCGCTATTGATCTCCGGCAGGCCAGCCCGGACACCATCGATGTTCACAGCTGGCTTGTAGAGTCTCACCCGCCTTTTAACGCCTCAACCCCGGAGAATTCCTGTGGCTCGCGACTTCCCCCTGGAACGCGTCAGAAATATCGGTATTGCCGCACACATTGATGCCGGCAAAACCACCACCACCGAGCGCATCCTCTTTTATTCGGGTGTTGTTCACAAGATCGGTGAGGTGCATGACGGCGCCGCCGTGACCGACTGGATGGCCCAGGAGCGTGAGCGGGGGATCACCATCACCGCTGCTGCCATCTCTACGGCATGGCAGGACCACCGGATCAACATCATTGATACTCCGGGCCACGTCGACTTCACCATCGAAGTTGAGCGCTCCATGCGTGTTCTCGATGGTGTGATCGCGGTGTTCTGCGCTGTTGGTGGCGTGCAGCCCCAGTCTGAAACCGTCTGGCGCCAGGCCGATCGCTATTCCGTTCCGCGAATGGTGTTCGTCAACAAGATGGACCGCACGGGAGCCGACTTCCTCAAAGTGCATGGCCAGATCAAGGATCGCCTGAAAGCGAATGCCATTCCTATTCAGTTGCCAATCGGTGCGGAAGGCGAACTCAGCGGCATCATCGATCTGGTTTCCAATAAGGCGTACATCTACAAGAACGACCTCGGCACTGATATCGAGGAAGCGGCTGTGCCAGCAGACATGGCCGACGAGGTGGCCGAGTGGCGTTCAACATTGATGGAGACCGTCGCTGAAACCGATGAAGTCCTCATTGAGAAATTCCTCGAATCAGGTGAGCTGAGCATTGAAGAGCTGAAGAAGGGAATCAGAGCAGGTGTGCTCAAGCACGGCCTTGTTCCGGTGCTCTGTGGCTCGGCTTTCAAAAACAAAGGTGTGCAGCTGGTGCTCGATGCCGTCATCGACTACCTGCCAGCTCCAATCGACGTTCCACCCATCCAGGGAATCCTCCCCGATGGTTCGGAAGCGGTTCGCCCCTCCGACGACAGCGCACCCTTCAGTGCTCTGGCGTTCAAGGTCATGGCTGACCCCTACGGAAAGCTCACCTTCGTTCGGATGTACTCCGGCATTCTCGAGAAGGGCAGCTATGTCCTTAACTCCACGAAAGACGAGAAGGAACGCATCTCCCGTCTTGTGGTGCTCAAGGCGGATGACCGTGAAGAAGTGGATGCTCTGCGAGCTGGCGACCTCGGCGCTGTGCTTGGCCTAAAAAACACCACCACCGGCGACACCCTCTGCACGCAGGACGATCCCATCGTTCTCGAGACCCTGTTCATTCCCGAACCGGTGATCTCCGTCGCCGTGGAGCCCAAGACCAAGGGCGACATGGAGAAACTCTCCAAAGCTCTCGTTTCTCTGGCCGAGGAAGACCCCACGTTCCGAGTCAACACGGATGCCGAAACCGGCCAGACTGTGATCGCGGGCATGGGCGAACTTCACCTGGAAATCCTGGTGGATCGCATGTTGCGTGAGTTCAAGGTGGAAGCCAACATCGGCGCGCCTCAGGTCTCTTATCGCGAAACCATCCGCGGTTCCGCCGGTGGCGAAGGCAAGTTCTCCCGTCAGACCGGTGGTAAGGGTCAGTACGGCCACGTTGTGATCGAAATGGAGCCTGGTGAACCCGGCTCCGGATTCGTATTCGTCAACAAAATCGTGGGCGGTGTCGTTCCCAAGGAATACATCAAGCCCGCGGAACAGGGCATGAAAGAGACCTGCGAATCCGGTGTGATCGCGGGATATCCGCTCATCGACGTGAAATGCACGATGGTGCATGGCTCTTATCACGACGTTGACTCGTCGGAGATGGCCTTCAAGATCGCCGGATCCATGGCCTTCAAAGACGGCGTCAAGAAGTGCAACCCCGTACTGCTTGAGCCGATGATGAAGGTCGAGGTCGAGGTCCCCGAGGATTTCCTCGGCTCGATCATCGGCGACCTGTCTTCCCGTCGAGGACAGGTTGAGGGCCAGTCGGTTGACGACGGCACGTCCAAGATTTCGGCCAAGGTTCCTCTGGCCGAGATGTTCGGATACGCCACCGAGCTCCGTTCCATGACCCAGGGTCGGGGCATCTTCTCGATGGAATTCGACAATTACGCCGAAGTTCCTCGCAATGTGGCCGAGGCCATCATCTCCAAGAATCAGGGCAATTCCTGATCTCTACACTCCTCCCAATCCAACCCTCGATTCTTTAACTACCCATGGCACGCGAGAAGTTCGAAAGGAACAAGCCCCACGTCAACATCGGCACCATCGGCCACGTTGACCACGGCAAAACCACCCTCACCGCTGCGATCACCAACGTGCTCGCGAAGAAAGGACAGGCTGAGGTTCAGAACTACGCCGACATCGACGGCGCTCCTGAGGAGCGTGAGCGCGGCATCACGATCAATACTGCCCACGTTGAGTACGAAACCGAATCTCGTCACTACGCCCACGTGGACTGCCCTGGTCACGCGGACTACGTGAAGAACATGATCACCGGTGCCGCCCAGATGGACGGCGCAATCCTGGTGTGTGCCGCCACCGATGGCCCCATGGCTCAGACCAAGGAGCACATCCTGCTAGCCAAGCAGGTGGGCGTTCCCGCTCTGGTTGTTGCACTGAACAAGTGCGACATGGTCGATGACGAAGAGATCATCGAACTGGTGGAAATGGAGATCCGCGAGCTGCTCTCCAGCTACGACTTCCCCGGCGATGACATCCCCGTGGTTCAGGTCTCCGGCCTGAAGGCCATCGAAGGCGAGGCTGAGTGGGAAGCCAAGATCGAAGAGCTGATGGCGGCTGTTGACTCCAACATCCCCGAGCCTGAGCGCGAGATCGACAAGCCCTTCCTGATGGCTGTGGAAGACGTCTTCTCCATCACTGGTCGCGGAACGGTGGCGACCGGTCGTATCGAGCGCGGCATCGTCAAGGTTGGCGAAGAAGTTGAAATCGTGGGCATCAGAGATCCCCGCAAGACCACCGTCACCGGCGTGGAGATGTTCCGCAAGCTGCTCGACGAGGGTATGGCTGGCGACAACGTGGGTCTGCTGCTTCGCGGCATCCAGAAGGAAGACATCGAGCGCGGCATGGTGCTCGTGAAGCCTGGTTCGATCACCCCTCACACCAAGTTTGAGGGTCAGGTGTATGTGCTGAAGAAGGAAGAAGGCGGTCGCCACACTCCCTTCTTCGCTGGCTATCGCCCGCAGTTCTACATCCGTACCACCGACGTAACCGGCCAGATCACTGCTTTCACAGCGGAAGATGGCAGCAACGTGGAAATGGTGATGCCCGGCGACAACATCCAGATGACGGGTGAATTGATCTGCCCCGTCGCCATGGAGCAGGGGATGCGTTTCGCCATCCGCGAAGGCGGCCGCACCATCGGTGCAGGTGTGGTCTCCAAGATCATCGAGTGATCACGCTGAGCTGACTGCAAGATCGTGGGGATGGATGAGGCCTGGGCCTCCCATCCCCTACATTTGATTTGAACCTCGACAACTGAATCCAGGACGCCCTTGCGCATCCTGTACCCCGATTTCTTATGTCCACTGCCATCGCTCAGCAGAAGATTCGCATCCGCCTGAAGGCGTTTGACCGCCGCATGCTGGATCTTTCCTGCGACAAGATCATTGATACCGCCGATCAGACCGCTGCCACAGCGATCGGGCCCATTCCTCTCCCCACCAAGCGCAAAATTTATTGCGTCCTGCGTTCCCCCCACGTGGACAAAGACTCCCGGGAACACTTCGAGACCCGTACTCACCGTCGGATCATCGACATTTACAGCCCTTCCGCAAAGACGATCGACGCACTGATGAAGCTCGATCTCCCCAGTGGTGTGGACATCGAAGTCAAGCTCTGATCCCTTCGCTCCGTAGGTTCGCTTCCTAGGATCAAGTCACACTCTGCACGGCATCCGTGTCCGATTTCTCCGTCAGGGAACTTCCCCTGTTCCCCCTGCCGGATGTCGTGCTTTTCCCGCAGCAACTGCTGCCGCTGCACATTTTTGAATCCCGCTACCGGATGTTGCTCCAGTCGGTTCTGGAGACCGACAAGCGCTTTGGAATCGTGCGCATCAATCCAGAGAATGGTCAGATGGCCGAGATCGGCTGTTGTGCCGAGGTGTTGCAGCACCAGACCACAGAGGATGGACGCAGCTACATCGTCAGCCTTGGACAGCAGCGTTTCCGTGTGCTCAACATCACCCGGGAAACGCCGTTCCGCAGTGCAATGGTGAGCTGGATGGAAGACGACACCATTGAGGATCTCAGCGATCTGCATGGCCTCAGCGACAGAGTGGGGTCAGCACTGAAGGATGTCTTTGCGCTGACTGCCAAATTGCAAAATCGTGAACTGGACGTTCCGGACGACATCCCCGATCTCCCACGCGAACTGTCCTTCTGGATCGGTGCACACCTAGACAACCGCGCCGCGGCCGAACAACAGGAACTGCTCGAGCTGACTGACACCCGCCAACGACTGGAGCGCCAGTTCGAGATGCTGGATCACACGCGTCGTCAGCTGGCGGCTCGCACCGTGCTGATGGATCTCAAGGAGCAGGACGTCTGATGCTGGCCGGTTTGTTATTGATCTCAGGGGCAGCTGCTGCGACAGCACTGCTCATCTGGGCCAGGAAGGAACGCCGTTATGAGTCGGCCGAAACTGTGGCTGCGGCCTATGACGCCTGGACGGATGATCGCCTTTTGGAACGGCTTTGGGGTGAGCACGTGCACCTCGGTCATTACGGGGAGCCGACGCAACAAACCGACTTCCGTCAGGCCAAAGAGGCCTTCGTCCATGAGCTGGTGCGCTGGAGCGGACTGGACCAACTACCTGCAGGGAGCCGTGTGCTGGATGTGGGATGCGGCATCGGTGGCAGCGCTCGCATCTTGGCTCGCGACTACGGCTTCGATGTGCTGGGTGTAAGCATCAGCCCCGCCCAGATTCGCCGGGCCACCGAACTCACACCCGATGGCCTCAACTGTCGCTTTGCGGTGATGGATGCCCTGGATCTTCAGCTGAGCGATCAACAGTTCGATGCGGTTTGGACCGTCGAAGCGGGGCCTCACATGCCCGACAAACAGCGCTTTGCCGATGAATTGCTGCGCGTGCTGCGCCCAGGGGGCTGCCTGGCGGTAGCGGACTGGAACCGTCGGGATCCTGTGGATGGTGCGATGAACGGGCAGGAGCGCTGGGTGATGCGGCAGCTCCTGCATCAGTGGGCTCACCCGGAATTCGCCAGCATCCGTGGTTTTGCGGCGAACCTCGAAGCCAGCCCCCATTGCAAAGGGCCTATCAGCACGGGGGACTGGAGTGTGGCAACGCTCCCCTCCTGGATCGATTCGATCGTTGAAGGCATCAGGCGCCCCAGGGCAGTTCTTGGGCTAGGCCCCAAAGCGGTTCTCAAGGGTCTCAGGGAAACACCCACCCTGCTGTTGATGCATTGGGCCTTCGCCACTGGCTTAATGCAGTTCGGTGTATTCCGCTTCAGCCGCTGAAGGTTTCGCCACTGGGATAAGCCCCGAAATTGGCCAGATGCTCGCAGAGAGGTGTCAACGCCAACACGAGCAGCTCAAGAGCCTGAGGTTGATCGGATGGAAGTTCCACATCCACAAAGAACAGATATTCACCCAACTCCCGCTTTGAGGGCCGCGATTCAATCCGACTCATGTTGAGCCCCTGCTGAGCGATGCAAGCCAACGCCTCCTGCAAGGCACCGGGAGCATTGCGATGCAGTGAGAAGGCAAGACTCGCGATATCCCCATGCTGAAGGCGCTCTCCGCGCTGCAACAACAGAAAACGGGTGCAGTTACCGGAGACATCATTCACCGGGTAAGCCAGTTCTTCCAGACCGTGCTCCTGCATCGCCTGGCGTGATGCGATCGCAGCCCGGAAGCGACTCCCCACCACCATGCGTGCCGCCTCGGCCGTGGACGACGTCGGCAGCTGAAGCGCCTGAGGCAGATGCTTCGCCAGCCAACCGGCACACTGCGCCAAAGCCTGGGGGTGGGACAACACCTCTGTGACCTCTTTCAGAGCTCCGGCACTGCCAAGCAGTGCATGGCGAATCGGGAGCACCAAGGCGCGGCGAATGCAGAGATCCGGATGCGCCCAAAGGGCATCCAGGGTTGCCGTTACGCCTCCTTCAACAGAGTTTTCCACCGGAACCACAGCTGCGGAGCAATCGCCTTCAGCCAATCGCTCCACCACAGCACGAAGGCCCACACAGGGAACCAACTCCACCTCAGTCCAGGCCTCCTGCTCCACCAAAACAAGGGTCGCCTGCTCGCCATAAGTCCCTGCTGGGCCGAGATGGGCGATGCGGGTGGGCATCAAATGCAATTAGGGCACTGGATAGGATCATGCCGTGTCGGGAGATGGTCATGCCTCTGGCCTTCAGTGCCGGTCAGCGCCTCGATCTCCCCGTTGATCGCAACCATCAACATTTGGCGGCCTATCTCCAGCAGGAGGAACGGGTGGTCGAGGCGCTGCTGGATGCCCGCCAGCTGACAAAACTGGGTCCCGGCACCTACCGCTACACCGTGACCAGCCTTCAGGTGTTTCAACTGCAGGTGAAACCCGTGGTCTCTCTTCAGGTCCACACCGACAAGGGCTCCCTCCACATGCGAGCACTCGACTGTGAACTCGAAGGACTCGGAGTCGTTCAGGATTTCAGCCTCACCCTGGATGCCACCCTCATCTGCGACGCCCATGGCCTCAGCGGTGATGCGCGGCTGGACGTTCAGGTCAGTCAACCCCCGCTGCTCAAGTTGATTCCCCGCAAGGCATTGGAGAAAACCGGCGAATCGCTTCTGGGTGGAATCCTCCTGGGGATCAAAACCCGCGTCGGACAGCAACTGATGTCGGACTTCCGGGCCTGGGTCAGAACCGCAAACCTGACCGAGTTATCACAACAGGCGTCGGAGGAATGTGCGACGGTGCAAAACCGTCGGGCCTGAGGCCAACAGAGCAGCACGATGCTGCTGGGTGCCATAACCCACATGCCGCTCCAGGCCGTAGCCAGGAAACTTCTGTGCCAGTCGGCGAATCAGCGCATCCCGCCTCTCCTTGGCAAGAACACTGGCCGCGGCAATCGCTGGGGACAGGGAATCACCACCCACGACGGTTTGCTGCGAGCCGGGCCAGAGACGCAACGGCAGGTTGCCATCCACCAGGACGTGTTCGGGCACCTGGGGAAGCTTTTGCAGGGCGCGCAGCATCGCCAGCTCGGTTGCACCCCTGATCCCCAGAACATCAATTTCACGGGCTGATGCCTGGCCAAGGCCACTGGCAACAACATCTCGCTCGATCAGCGGCACCAAGACTCCGCGGCGGCGGGCACTGAGCTTTTTGCTGTCGGTTAATCCAGCCTTCAGCAGCGATGCAGCGGACGCGCCATCAAGCACCACAGCTGCGGCAAAAACAGGACCAAACAAACAACCACGGCCGACCTCATCCACCCCT
>Ga0208130_1001692_pt1 | contig 10519 bp, 9 predicted proteins | sample ETNtaG_31_FD_185771 | JGI IMG/M metagenome (GOLD analysis project Ga0208130, IMG submission 185771) | Marine microbial and viral communities from oxygen minimum zone, Eastern Pacific Ocean - ETNP201310SV78 (SPAdes) (version 2) | ecosystem: Environmental > Aquatic > Marine > Oceanic ...
TCTGCGCAGTGCACGAACCCATTTCGGCCTGTATCCCTTCGCCTGGAAGCCCGGCTGGTTGGATTCGGCCAAGGCTCTGATGGGAGACGATCAACCACGATTGCAGGTGGCACCGGTGCTGGAGCGCCTGGTGCTTCCCAGGCAACGACAGGCGCTGATCGCCTGGTTGGCGGCTCTCGAACAGCAGCGCGATCTGCACTGGTTGGTGCCGGCCCACTATTCAGCGCCGCTGGCCTTCTCAACCCTGCAGGTTGTTCAGCTGCGCGAACATCTCATGATGCGCGAATGGGCCCCCAGTGAAGGCAACTGGGAGTTCCTGGGCAGCATTGATCAAACCCTGCTCGACCTTGGCGTTGTTCCCGACTCGCAGAAGTCATCGCAGTGAACAAACGCTGTAATCGCTGATCACTGCAGGCTCGACTTGGAGTCAGAGATCCGAGTCGGAGTCGATTGCCATTTCATCGTCGCCGAACAGCGTCTCTTCCAGTTCCTTGCGTTGCTCCATCTGGCGCAGGAAATAGCCAGTCATCATCGCGGAGGCCAGCATGTTGGCCAGGTTGTCGCGATTGGAGGTCACTTTCACCTCGAACTGTTCACCGGGAAGCATTCCCAGCAATCCCTGAACGTTGTGGCGAATGATGTCCTGAATGTCAGGGCTGGCCGATTTGGCCACGCGTTGCAGCACGTCTGGAGATTGATCCTGCAGGTACTGAATCAGGCCATTGACGGGCTGACCCTCCTGGTTATCGGTGGTCAGAAACTCAGGGTTAAACATCCCATCGCTCTCCGTCATGTGCCTGACCCTATCGCAGCTGTGCTCTTCGTCACTAAAGCGTCGGGTCGAGAGAACCGAATCGGACCGAACCTGCTGAGCGGCCAGTAGCGCAGGATTGCGGTGCCGATTACATCGGCTTCCGGCAGCGGGCCCCAGAGGTGGGAATCAAGGCTGGCATTGCGGTTGTCGCCCATCACCCAGAGCTCGTTGTCGGGCACGGTGACCGGGGCCATCACATAGTCGATCGTTTCGTTCAGCCAGGGCTCATCCACGGCCTCACCGTTGCGCCTGAGCTGGCCATCACGAACCTCCAGTAGGTCTCCAGGCCTGCCCACCACCCGCTTGATCAAGGCAGCATCCGGGTCATAGCCGGCCTGCACCAGTGGCTCAGGAACCTTGAACACCACGATGCTGTTCAGGGGCAGCGATTGGTGACGCACCCGGTCGAAGCGTGGACTCAGTTTCTCCACCAGGATCCGGTCCTGCAGTTGCAGGGTGGGCAGCATCGATCCGGATGGAATCCAGCGCGGCTCCACCACGATCCAGCGCAGCAGCAGTGCCAGCAGCACCCAGATCAGCAAGGAGCGCCAGCTCCCCTGACGTTTCGTGGAGTCGGCGGACGGGTCGCTCATCAGCAGCGTCAGCAATGAGGGTTGGCCTTGACCGAGGATCGCATCAGCCTCGGCATCTGGTCTGAGTCACGCCGCCGACAATCTCGCTGCAGCGATCGGTCTGCTGTTGTGCTTGCAGCGGCAAGGCCTGGAGCGCCTGGTGCTCTGCCCTGGCAGTCGTTCCGCACCACTGGCGCTGGCGGCGGGTGGCCTGGCTGAACGGGGATTGCTGACGCTGACCACGGCCATTGATGAGCGCTCTGCTGCCTTTCATGCCCTGGGCATGGCGGCAGCATCCGGGCGTGCAGTGGCTGTGATCACCACGTCGGGCACTGCGGTGGCCAATCTGCTGCCCGCTGCGGTGGAGGCCGATCGCTCCGCTCTGCCCTTGCTGTTGCTCACAGCCGATCGTCCGCAAAGGCTCAAGAACTGCGGCGCCAACCAGACGGTCAATCAGGAGGATTTTCTGGCGTCGGTTTGTCGTGCGTTCACGACTGGACCCATCGATGGTTTGCACCGGCTGTCGCAGGCCCAGCTGCAAGCGCTGGCGAACCAAGCCTGGGAGCAAACGCTGCAGCATCCAGGGCCGGTGCACCTCAATCTCCCCTTCGAGGAGCCCTTGCATCCCAGCAGCGAAGACCAGCAGCAGGCCTGGTCCAGCTGGGATTGTGCTGTGAATCAGCAGCGGCAGCTTTGCCGGCCACCGGCCTCCGCTGCTATCAGGCCAACCGATGGCCTCGATTGGTCCCGTCCCGGGGTAGTGGTGGCCGGACCCTGGCGAGGCCTGGAAGCCGACAAGCCCGCCTATCAGCAGGCACTCAGGGCGCTTGCTGAGTGCAGTGGCTGGCCGGTGCTGGCCGACCAGCTGGCTGCGATTCCCGCTGATCTGCCCCATTTGATTCGCCACTGGGAGCTGCTGTTGCCGCAGTGTCTGCCGGCTGCTGAGACAGGTCTTCAGGTGCTGCGGCTGGGTCCACTCCCTGCCAGCCGGCGACTGGAGAGCTGGTTACGCAGCCTTGGTTCGGGCCAGCTGTTGATCAGCGAAGCCGAACCCCGCTGCCTGGATCCACTGAGGTTGTCGCGGCAGTGCAGCAGTGGCCTGGTGGCCTGGTGGAACGCGATCAGCACCGATGCTTGCTTCAGTCCGTCCGGCTCGCGGCCGCTGCTCACGGCCTGGACTGAGGCCGATGCTCAGGTGCAACGCGTTCTGGATCAGCACTTGCCGGCTGCAGGCGGCGTCAGCGAGCCCGCGCTGATGAAGGCCTTGCCTGAACTGTTGCCGCAGGGGATGCCGCTGATGCTCGCCGCCAGCAGTCCTGTGCGCGACTGGCAGACCTTCGCAGCTGCCGATCTCGGTTCACGGCGTTGTTTCAGCTTCCGCGGGGCGTCCGGCATCGACGGCACCCTGTCGCTGGCTCTTGGTCTGGCCCGCGTTCAGGGGCCCACCGTGCTGATCTGCGGTGATCTGGCGCTGCAGCACGACAGCAATGGCTGGCTGCTGGCCAGCGAGGCCTCACCACCTCTGCTGGTGCTGCTGATCGATAACGCCGGTGGCGGCATCTTTGCCCAGCTGCCGATTGCTTCCGTTGCATCCAACGCGTTGGATCAGTTGTTTGCCATGCCTCAGCGCCATGACCCTCTGGCTCTGGCAGCGGCCCATGCCGTGCCCGCTCGCCAGCTAACCCGGCTCGAGGACCTGCCTTCAGCTCTGGAGTGGGGACTGGCACAGCAGCGCACGGCACTGCTGCGTGTTTGCACCGATCGGTCCGCCGATGCCGAGCTGCGTCATCAGCTGCGCGAGATCACCGCCGCCGCACTGCAGCAGTCGCGGGGCGGTACAACAGAGGCCTGATCGTCGTCGCTGCCATGGCTGAGTCGTTCCCCCGCGCGGTCTTGCCCGGTGATCCAGGGGTGACGTGGCAGCCCTGGGGCCAATACGAGGATGTGCTGCTCGATCGCTGCGATGCAGGCATCGCCAGGGTTGCCATCAATCGACCGCAGAAACGCAATGCCTTCCGCCCCCGCACCGTGGCGGAGCTCTGCGATGCCTTCGCCCGCATTCGTGATGACAGCAGCATCGGTGTGGTGCTGTTCACCGGGGTTGGTCCTGCAGACGATGGTGGCTATGCCTTCTGCGCTGGCGGCGATCAGAGCGTTCGCGGCGACGGCGGCTACCTCGATGAACAGGGTCTTGCCCGCCTCAATGTTCTTGATCTGCAGCGGATGATCCGCAGCCTGCCCAAGGTGGTGATCGCTCTGGTGGCTGGCTATGCGATCGGTGGCGGCCAGGTGCTGCATCTGCTCTGCGACCTCAGCCTGGCGGCAGACAATGCCGTGTTCGGTCAGACCGGACCACGGGTTGGCAGCTTCGATGGCGGATTCGGTGCCGGTTATCTGGCCCGGGTGGTGGGTCAGCGCAAGGCTCGGGAGATCTGGTTTCTCTGCCGTCGCTATGGCGCTGAGCAGGCGCTCAGCATGGGACTGGTGAATGCCGTGGTTCCTTTGCAGGAGCTCGAGGCCGAGGGCGTGCGCTGGGCGCAGGAGGTGTTGCAGCACAGTCCTACGGCGATTCGCTGCCTCAAGGCTGCTTTCAATGCCGAGACCGATGGGCTGGCTGGGCTTCAGGAGTTGGCGGGGCAGGCCACCCATCTTTTCTATCGAACCGAGGAGGGCCAGGAGGGTCGCAACGCCTTCCTCGAGAAGCGAGATCCTGATTTCTCTGCTTCTCCCTGGTTGCCCTAGCTAAACAAGGAGAAATCCCCCGCTCTTTGTAGCGATACCGGTTCGTATTCCCTTCGTTTCAGGCCTTCCGGCTTTGGCCGCCATGCTGCTGTTGCTGCCTGGTGTGGCGCTGTTTGTTGAGGCAGAGCCCAACAACGACACTGTCGCGTCTGAAACCACTGCCGCTCCCTCCGCCAAGCGCGAACCGGATCCCATTCCTCCCCTGGCAGCAGCCGTTTCGGATGCTGAATCGATGCAACGGGTTCCCGATGATCTGCTGCAGCGGGTTGGGTTGCAGCTGGTGCTGGATCGTCAACATCGCCAGCTGCTTGTTTTGCACGACGGTGTGCTCACCCGGCGCTTTCCAGCTGCGGTCGGCACCGTGGGCTGGGAAACACCTGCGGGGCGATTCAGCGTGATGCAGAAGGTCAAGAAACCGGTGTGGACCCATCCGGTCAACGGCAAGAAGCTGGGCCCGGATGATGCGACCAACCCACTTGGCAGCCGCTGGATTGGCTTCTACCGCGATTGCAAAGGCCGTGAAGGCTGGGATGGGGAGCAATACCTCGATATCGATGGCTGCACGGTGGCTGGCTTCCACGGCACCCCCTATCGCTGGACGGTGGGTCGCGCTGTGTCCCACGGGTGTGTGCGTCTTTACGAGGAGAACGTGCAGGAGATCTTCGAGCTGGTGCGTGTCGGAACTCCGGTCACCGTGCTGCCCTGATCGGCCTGAATACAGGGGGGGATTGCGCTTACAGTCGCGCCGCTTAGCCGGATCGATCGTCCATGCGTGTGCTGTTTGCCGCCGCCGAATGTGCACCCATGGTGAAGGTGGGCGGTATGGGCGATGTGGTCGGCTCCCTGCCTCCGGCTCTGGCCCAGCTCGGCCACGACGTGCGCCTGATCATGCCTGGCTACAGCAAGCTCTGGAGCCAGCTCGAGATTCCCGCTGAACCGATCTGGCGCGCCCAGACCATGGGCACTGAATTTGCAGTGTTCGAGACCCGCCATCCCACCAATGGCCTTCCCCTTTACCTGGTGGGCCATCCCGTGTTCGATCCGGAGCGGATCTACGGCGGCGAAGACGAAGACTGGCGTTTCACCTTCTTCGCCAGTGCGGCGGCGGAATTCTCCTGGAATGTGTGGAAGCCCCAGGTGCTGCATTGCCACGACTGGCACACCGGGATGATCCCGGTCTGGATGCATCAAGACCCTGAAATCAGCACGGTCTTCACCATCCACAACCTCAAATACCAGGGGCCCTGGCGCTGGAAGTTGGATCGCATGACCTGGTGCCCCTGGTACATGCAGGGTGATCACACCATGGCGGCAGCACTGCTCTACGCAGAAGGTGTCAATGCCGTGTCGCCGACCTACGCGCAGGAGATCCGCACGTCCGAATACGGCGAAAAACTCGAGGGGTTGCTGAACTACATCTCCGGCAAGCTGCGCGGCATTCTCAATGGCATCGATCTAGAGGCATGGAACCCCGCCACAGACAAGACCCTGCCAGCGAATTACAGCGCTGATGATCTCAGCGGAAAGCTGGTTTGCAAGAGCGTGCTGCAGGAGCGGATGGGGCTTGAAGTGCGCGATGACGCCTTTGTCTTGGGCATGGTGACGCGCCTGGTTGATCAGAAAGGCGTGGATCTGCTCCTTCAGGTTGCCGATCGACTTCTGGCCTACACCGATACCCAGATCGTTGTGCTCGGGACCGGTGAGCGAGGTCTGGAGTCCGGTCTGTGGCAGCTCGCCTCTCGCCATCCGGGCAGGGTTTCGGTGTTCCTCACCTACGACGACGCACTCTCCAGGCTCATCTATGCCGGCAGTGATGCCTTCCTGATGCCGAGTCGTTTTGAACCCTGTGGCATCAGTCAGCTCAATGCCATGCGTTACGGCAGTGTGCCTGTTGTCCGCAAGGTGGGCGGACTGGTGGACACCGTGCCGCCGCACGATCCCCGCAATGCTTTGGGGACAGGGTTCTGTTTCGATCGCTTTGAAGCTGTCGACTTCTACACCGCGCTGGTGCGCGCCTGGGAGGCCTACCGCCATCAGGACAGCTGGAAACAGCTCCAGCTGCGAGGCATGCGTGAGGACTACAGCTGGGCGCGCTCGGCCCTGGAGTACGACCAGATGTACAGGGATGTCTGTGGTCTGAAGGAACCCGGCCCCGATGCGGCAGCTGTCGAGCGGTTCTCTCAGGGCCAGGACGCTGATCCATCACGCAACGGAGCCGTTGAACCGCAGTCCGAAGAAGCTCCGCAAGCAGAAGCCCGCGGTCGTGGCAGTCGCAACCCCCTGGCCCGTTTGCTGCGTCAGTCGCGCTCCTAAAACCAGCGCATAACCGTGAGGACAGGCCATGATGGTGATGGGCTTGGTGCGCACCAACTGGGCGGCACTTGGTTTGCATGTCCCAACGCTTGAGTGATGCAGGATCAGGACGCAAGGGACGAACGTTCGCTTCCGGCTCCCTACCAGAGCCCCTGGGAAGCCTTGCGTCAGGATCTTCCCGCTGCAGCTGCTGATCTGCGCTTGCGCGTTCAGGAACTCTGGCGACGCAACCGCGAAGGTGATCTTTCTACGCCCGGTTTTTGGCCGCAGGATCTAGCTCCTCTGTTCTGGCCTGTTGCGCTGGCCGTTTTGCTGCTGCTGCTGCTGGCTCTTGGTGTCGTCCAGCTGCGTGCAGCGTTGAGCGGCGCCGATCCAGACCCTGTTCCAGCTGTCGAACGCATTCGCACAACTCCCTTGCCTGAGGCCCGGCCGCTGATGTCAGCGCCAGAGATCGTGGCGGATGCTGCTGATCCAGCACAGATGTCAAAGCCAACGTCTCCTCCACAAGCGCCGATCCAGGCCGCGCCACCTGAGCCTGTCGCTCTCGAACTCCCTGAGCCGGAGCTCCCGGTCCTTCAGGTGGATCCCTTGTTGAACCTGCTGGAGCAAGTGGACGCCGACGCGGCAGCTCCAGCAGGCTTGTTGCTGTCAGCACGTCCGGTGCCTGCTGAGAATGCTGCGGTGCTGGTTGTGGATGCAGATCTGTGGTCTGACTTGCCGCAGGCTCTCCGCCGCGAACGCGCTGAAAGCTGGTGGGCCACTCTGCAGGACCAGGGCTATGACGCCATCACCCTCGAAGATGTCGATCAGCATCTGCTCGCCAGGCCAGCCCGGGTGGGCGGCGGCATGATCATGTTTGATCCGTTGCCTTCGCCATGACGCTGCAGCTTGCCCAGCTTGTGCAGCTCTGGGGGCATCCCGAAATCAGCGGAGCAACGTCAGCTCAGTTGCAGGTCGAGCTCGGGCCTGTCTGCACTGACAGTCGCCAGCTGCAACCGGGTGCGTTCTTCATCCCCTTGCGCGGTGAACGCTTTGACGGACATACCTTTTTGAACCAAGCCGCGCAGCTGGGAGCGCAAGCCGCATTTGTGGCCAGTGACTGGAACGAGCCCCTGCCGGAGGGTCTGCTGCACTGGAGGGTGGAGGACACACTCTGGGCCTATCAGCAGCTGGCCACGCTGCACAGGCGTCAGCTCAAGGCCAGTGTGGTGGCCGTGACCGGTTCAGCCGGAAAGACAACCACCCGTGAGCTGATCCGAGCAACGCTGGCGCCTCTTGGAGATGTTCAAGCCACGGTCAGCAACAACAACAACGACATTGGCGTGCCGCTCACCCTGATGGGTGCGCACCAAGGCCATGCTTCTGTGGTGGTGGAAATGGGCATGCGCGGCCTGGGTGAGATTGAACGTCTCTCCCGTTGTGCTGAGCCGGAGATTGTCGTGATCACCAACATCGGTACGGCACACATCGGTCGGCTGGGGAGTCGTGCGGCCATCGCCACGGCCAAGTGTGAGATCACTGCCGCTTTGGCCCCCCAGGGAGTGGTTGTGATTCCAGCGGGTGATCCCCTGTTGGAACAAGCCCTGTCGCGCTGCTGGAGTGGTCGCACGCTGCGGGTTGCCCTTGAAGGTGACATCGCCGCTGACCTGCCGGAGAGTGCTTGTCCTGCTGCCGATCTGTTCGGTGTTCATGATCCACAGCAGGGTCTGCTCAGCCTCGAGGGTCTGCGCTTCTCCTGTCCGCTCGAGGGTCTTCACAATGCCCGCAACTTGATGCTGGCTCTGGCGGTGGCCTCAGAACTCGGTGTTCCCCTGGCGGATCTTCAGCACCTCAAGGTGACGGTGCCCGGTGGCCGTAACCGGCGCCTGAGCATCGGCACACTCACTGTTCTCGATGAGACCTACAACGCTTCCCCGGAAGCTGTGCTTGCAGCTCTGGATCTCCTGGCACAGCAGAGCGGTCGGCGATTCGCCGTACTCGGCACCATGCTCGAGCTCGGCGCCAGCAGCATCGAGCTGCATCAGGCCGTGGTCTCCAGAGCCGTCCAGCTCGGACTGGATGGTCTGGTGGCTGTGGCGTCGGGTGAGGAGGCTGCTGCCATGCAGCGAGCGGCCAAATCTCTAGAGCGATTTGCTCTTGTGGAGTCGCCCGAACTGGCTGCAGAATCTCTCAATCACTGGTTGCAGCCCGGCGACACGCTGTTGCTGAAGGCCAGCCGCGGAGTTGCTCTTGAGCGACTGATCCCTTTGCTCCAGCAACCCTGAGGGTTGCGGTTTAGGCCGCCATCACTCCTGATTGTGTGTCTTCGCAGCGAATCAGATCGATGGCATGGGGGTGGTTTCGGATGTAGGGAACCGACTCCATGGCCAGAACTCTGGCCTCAAACGCATCACCGGCGTAGTAACAGGATTCGATCTGTCGGCTGCTGGCGTCGCGATAACGCACCGTGTAGCGCTTGTGATCGTTCATGGATCCAGTGATGGATGCACCCAACGTCCCGCATGATCAGCATCAGGCCATCGGCATCACCTGAAGACAATCAGTGGATTCGGACAGTTGATTCGAACAGTGGATTCGGATCAGTGTTGCGCGTTGATGTCGCCTACAACAAGGATTGCCAACCGTTCAATTGGCGTTTGAGATCATTGTTTTGAGTTGATCAGGTTGCGGCAGTTCGATCGGATTCATCGTGACCTCATTCCAGCCGTTCTCCTCACGATGGGAGATCAGGGGAGTCAGTCGGATTCGCAGGGGACTGCCCTCGCTGATGTCGACTCGCAGGGCGCTGTAAGCCTTGCCGCCATCGCAGTCAGCCCAGCTTCTGCCCACATACAGATCACTGGTGGCGACCCGTCGCTGCTCTCCATTGCTCTGCGATTCGCTGAGGTGAGGGCCCTGTCCTCGCTGGTCCCGCAGGCTGTAGCCGCTGCCGCCGCAGACAGCCCAGTTGGTGAATGAATCACCATGACCAGTGTCGTCTGTCCTCAAGATCTCGAGGCAGTGAGCATGCCCGCTGAGCACGAGATCGACGGTTCGCTGACTGCGGCTCTGGCGGCCGAGGACTCGGTTGACATCATCGAGAACAGTGCGCAGCCGCTGCCTGATCCCCAGGGTGTCGGCCTGTGCCCATTTGGTTCTCTCGGTCACGTAGGGAGGGTGATGCAGGGTCAAGATTCGGCCGCGTACATGCCGATCCCGATGGGATGCGATCAGTCCATCGCGCAGCCATGTGAGCTGCTCGCCATCTTCAGCGGCGTGATGGTGAAGCCTCCGTTGCAGATCGAGCCGTTCCTCCTGCAGGGTCTCGAGATCATCCATTAATCCATCGCGTTGCTGTTCATCGCGGGCTTTCAGCGACAGCGCTTTCAGGCAGCGGGTCTGCTCGTCGTCGAGGGATTTCAGCTGTTGTCTCAGCGAGGCACGGTCATCGCGTCCGCTCAACGGAGCAATCAGGGTGTTGGAGTCGAGCGCGAAGACGTCCACACCGGCATGACGAAACCGGTAGTAGCGGTTCGGCAGTCTGGTGTGATGTCCCGGTTGGTAGTGCAGGCAGCGTTGACCATCCCATTCAGCCGTGTAGTGGCGGTCGAGATAGTCGTCCAATCGACTGCTGGATACATCCAACAGCACATCCATGAAGGCATGTGCAAAGCAACCTCCCTGGTCGGATCCGCGCCATCCCGTGTCCACGTCGTGAAACCACTGCAGATGGCGACGCAGCGGCAGGGTTAATCCGGCCATCGCCGAGATGATCGGGGTCAGATCGTAGTAGTCGTGGTTGCCAAGCACCGGCAGGAAGGGCTGGTTGAACACCAGCTTCTGTGGCTGGATGCTTTCCCAGCTCTCTCCGCCAGTGAGCCATTCTCTGTAGGGGCGAATGAAGTTGTTGCGGTACTGGGCCGCGGCGCCGACCAGGTACACCACATCACCTGTATGCAGCAGAAACGCTGCCTTGTCTTTGTGTGGGAGCAGACGTTCAGCAATGTGACGTGGAGGACTGTGGCGTCGATGCCGGCCGGTTCCACTGTCGCCAAGAACCAGAAAGTGAAAAGCGGAGTGCTCCCCGCTGTTCATGCCT
>Ga0208130_1001693_pt1 | contig 10517 bp, 9 predicted proteins | sample ETNtaG_31_FD_185771 | JGI IMG/M metagenome (GOLD analysis project Ga0208130, IMG submission 185771) | Marine microbial and viral communities from oxygen minimum zone, Eastern Pacific Ocean - ETNP201310SV78 (SPAdes) (version 2) | ecosystem: Environmental > Aquatic > Marine > Oceanic ...
GTCACATCAGGTGGTTCAAGCATAGCACCGGGTGCAATAGCATTCACTTTAATTTCAGGAGCAAGTTCTCTGGCTAAGCCCTTAGTGACAGCTTCTAATCCTGCCTTAGCTGCTGAATATATCGAATAGTTTGCAACTCCCTTCGATAAATTTGTATCAGTTATATTAATAATCGAGCCATTAGAAGTTTTCAATTTTTCTTTTAAACCTTGTATCAAAAAAAGAGGCCCTTTTAGGTTACTTCCTATAAGTTTTTCCCAATGACCTTCTGAAATTTCCTCAATGGGAGTAGGGTAGAAAGTAGATGCATTATTAACCAAAAGATCTAAAGATGGGAAGATACCATCAATATCATTTAATATCTTTTGTATATCTTCTTCTTTATCTAGATTTCCTTGAACAATTTGAGCTGTGTCAGGATTATCTTTATTTATTTCATTGGCTAAATCTTCAGCATCCTTTTTAGATGAATTGTAATGAATAATAATATTCCAACCTAAATCTTTGAAAGTAAGAGCTATAGATTTACCAATTCTTTTAGCAGCTCCAGTTATAAATATAGTCTTGTTCATTTAAATTTATTAATAATTTTTTTGTATATTTTAATCTTTTCTGCCTCAACTTTCTCATTTGGAGTATCTGAAAGAAATGAAAAATCAGTATTCTGTATTTCTTTAGCAATTTTTTCGATGAAATCTCTGTTTTTGTCGAGACAGGGTAACGTGCATAATTTTGTAATTGTTTTGTAGTTTCTTATGAAATGTGAACTTTTGATAACTGATAACAAAACCTCTTCAGAGCTTTCTTTTGTAATTTGAGAGATATTTTTTAATATATTCGATGCATTTATACACCCATTAGGAATTGGTAAATTTTGTCCTAAATCAAAATTATTATTAAATTGAAGCTCTGACCATCTTATTTCTGGATCAACATGACTATCACAACTGGGTACTTTTAGTTTGCAAAAAAATGGATCTAAAATACCTAGTGAAATTATTTTTTCAAAATAAAGATTAGGATTTGGGCTATTCAAAGCTCTGGATGTTTCAGACCACACTCTATCAGCTGATAACTTTGATATTTCTGCAGAAGAAACAATCTTCTTTATGCCATTTAAAGTCTCACCATCGATAACAAAATCTTTTAAATGATCATAGGTATAAAATCTGGCCAATCTAATTGCTCTAAGCGGATCTTCATAAAATGCATCTGAAACATGCCTAAAGATTTTATTATTCAAATCTTCTCGTCCATTAAAAGGATCAATAATTTCACCATTTTTATCTTCTGCTATTGCGTTTATGGTGAAATCTCTTCTGGATAAATCATCTTCAAGACTAACATCTTGCCCAAAATAAAATGTAAAACCGTGATAGCCACTTCCAGATTTTCTTTCTGTTCTTGCTAAAGCATATTCTTCGTTAGTTTCAGGGTGAAGAAATACAGGAAAATCTTTTCCTATAGGCTTATAACCATTAGCAACCATTTCTTCAGGAGAGGACCCGACAACTACCCAGTCAATATCTGACGGCACAACACCCATTAAAGAGTCTCTTACAGCTCCGCCAACTTTATATATTTTCATATTTTGTTTATTTGAAACATTTTTTTATCTTCTAATCTTATGGCAGTTAGTTTATTTCCCCAAACACAACCTGTATCCAATCCAATAATATTTTTTAAATTTGTTTTTCCTTCAAGCGCTGCCCAGTGTCCAAATATTATTGTTTCATTTGCTTTTAAATTATTCTTTGTTTGCTCAAACCATGGAATATGATTTTTTTCTGGCTTAAGATTTTTTTTACCTAACTTGAGAGAACCTTCATGATCTAAATATCTCATTCTGGTGAAATAATTTATTATTATTCTGTATCTTTTATATCCTTTGTGATTATTCTTCCATTTACTTGGTGTGTCCCCCCACATATTCTTGAGTAGCCCAAATGAATCATCTTTTAGAGCAGTTTGAATCTCTTTTGAAAGATTCTTAGCAGTTTTAAGATTCCATATATATGGTATACCTGCGTGACTGATCCAAAATGATTCATTATTGATTTTAAATTTTAACAATAGTGGAAGCTTTTTAAGCCATTTATGAATTTTCACAATATTATCTGCATTTAAGATTTTTTTCAGAGATTTGTTTCTTTTTTTATGTTCAATAAGATACAGCAGATATAAATCATGATTCCCAAGCACTGCTTTAATAGATTTTTTATTGTTAACACAGAAGTTTAAAACTTCTAGCGATTTTGGACCTCTGTTTACTAGATCGCCAGCAAAAATAAGTTTATCTTTACTAGGGTTAAACTTAATTTTATTTGTTAGCGCAATAAGTTCATCATAACAACCTTGCACATCACCAATTACATAATGAGGCATCTATAAATTATATTCTTTTGAAATATTAATATATTCTTCTATAGAAATTTCTTCAGGTCTTTTTCTAGGATCGATATTTATTTTCTTCCAATCAATTCCAATCTTTTGCAGATTATTTTTTATGTTTTTCCTTCTTGAAGAAAACGCAAGATCAACAATCTTAAAAAAATTACTTTTTAAAGATATGTCGTATTTTAGGGAATCTTTTTTAATTAATCTTATGAAGCTGGAAGTAACCTTTGGTTTAATATCAAAAGCCTTAGGTGGAACATCAAACAAGATTTCACTTTCAAAGAAGAGGGCAATCTTTATTGCAAGCTTTCCCCAATTCTTTGTTGATTTCTGTCCTATGATTTTTTCTGCTACCTCTCGCTGAACCAAAAAATGCATATCCTCTATAGATTCATAATCATCAACAAGTTTTAGAATTATTTGCGTTGAGACGTTGTATGGTAAATTGCCAATTATTCTTTGTGAATTTCCATCTTTGGGGAGATCAAACTTTAAAAAATCTTCATGAACAAATTTAATATCTGCTGGGCCATTATATTTTCTTTTTAAATAATTAATATTCTGCTCATCAACATCTATTGCTAAAATTTTTATATTTTCTTTATTAATTTGTTCTGTTAATGCTCCTAAGCCAGGACCAATCTCTATAAATGAATCTTTTGCTTTAGGGTTAATAGTGTTGCCCATCTCAAAAAGAACAGCTTTATCAATTAAATAATTCTGTCCATATTTTCTTCTTGTAGCTCTTATATTCATTTAATAAGATTATTTGCACACTCGAAGGCTAATTCTAATGATGATGTATCAGAATTATTTGTGCCAGCTATATCTAATGCAACACCATGATCAACAGAAGTCCTAACTATAGGAACCCCTAATGTGATGTTAATTGACTCTCCAAAGCTAATGGCTTTTAAAACTGGAAGAACTTGATCATGATACATGCCAAAATACGCATCTGTTTCACTCAAATATTTGCTTGAAAAAGCTGTATCTGCTGACATTGGAAGTGACACATTAATTTTACTTTTCCTTAATTTTTTAATTGCAGGAATGATAATATCTTGTTCTTCGCGTCCAATCTTGCCATTCTCACCAGCGTGAGGATTTAAGCCCAAAATTTTAATGTTTGGTTTTTTAATACCAAATTTCATTTTTAAATCTTTATTAAGAATCTTTACTTTATTTATTATTAGCTTTTCATTTATTGTCTTAGCAACTTTCTTTAAAGGAATGTGAGTTGTAGCTAAAGCAACTCTCAATTTATCAGATGCAAGCATCATTAATACATCGTCACTTTTTGTTATTTGTTTTATGTACTCAGTATGACCAGTAAAATTCTTTTTAACAGAAATAATATTCTCTTTACTGACTGGCCCCGTTACTAAAACAGTGCTTTTATTTGAAATACAGGCTTTGATAGCAAAATTAAGATTTTTTAGAACATACTCTGCATTCAATATATCAAGAACACCTGGCTTAATATTTTTACATTTTATTAGTTCAAGAATTTGAATAGTCCCATTCTGATTTTTTTTGGCTTTGCTTAAATCATCAATTTTTAAAATTTTAATGTTCTTATTTAAAAGCTTGGCTCTGTCTTCAAAAAGATCTTTATCACCTATGGTAATTATGGGAGCACTAATTTTATTCCATAGTTTAGAATGAGAGAGTTTGATTATTAAATCTGGACCAATACCTGCAGGCTCACCGGGTGAATAGATGATATTTTTCAATCTAGATCTTTGTACTCGACAAAAGCTTCGGCTCTCATTGTCCTGAGAGTATTTTCTAACTCAACATCGAATTTACTTGAATACAATACCTGATAAGCTCTATTAGAAATTAGCTCGTCTGTAAGTTCATGATTTCTTTTACCAATAACTTCGAGAAAGTGAAAACCAAACTGTGTTTCAAAAACCTCTGAGATAACTCCTATTTCTGAATTAATCATTGTTTCCTCAAATTCATCAGCTAAAACACCTTTTCCAAGCCATCCCAGATCTCCACCTTGTTTTGCAGATCCAGGATCTTCTGAAAATTCATTCGCAAGATCTCCAAAATCTTCACCATTAATTATTCTTTCTCTAATTTCTGACAGTTGCTGTTTAGTTTCTTCATCTGTTCTTATTGCTGAGGGGATAAGCAATATATGCCTCGATTGCCACTGATCTTCAAATTTAACAAATTCTCCTCTTTTGTCCTCTAATTTCAAAATATGGTAACCAGAACCAGCCTCTAGGGGCTCAGATATAAAACCTATAGATTTTTTTGTTAAAGCTTTTTCAAAAAGCTCAGGCATATCTACTGCTTTCCTCCATTTCATTAGGCCACCAGTAGACGCGTTTGCACTTTGAGAGTATTCTTTTGCCAATTCACCAAAATCTTCATTATTAGAAATAGCATTTTTTACTAGTTCTGCCGTTTGAATATCTTTGACAAGAATTTGTCTAACTAATAACTCTGGCTCTAAAGCTGCTAGGGTTTCATCTGTAGCCAAGAAAGCTTCAAATTCCTTTTCAGTTATATCAATATTTGAATCAACTCTGCCTCTTTGAACTCTTTGAATGCGCATTTCTCTTCTCATATCTTCTCTGAGTTGCTCATATGAGCCGCCATCATTTTCAATAAATGTTATGAATTCCTCAAGAGTCATATCATTATTGGCAGCAAGTCTATCAACAGTAATATTTAATTCAGAATCGCTAATTTTCACTCCAGCTCTATCTGCTAATTGAAGTTGCAGTTCCTCTATAATTAATTTTTCTGTAATTTGCTCTAACAATAAATTCATTGGAGGCATTGGGATATTTTGATCCAAATACCTTCTTTCGATATCTGTTAAGGTATTCTTAATTTGTGATTCCATAATAACGCCATCATCAACAATAACAGCTACTCTGTCTAAGATTTCAATTTTGGAGCTCACATTAAGAGCAATTATGATAACTAGTACGTTTAAAATTTTATTCATTTTTTTAATAATCAAAAATTGAGTTATTAAACAGTCTTCCAACTTTACTTATTGATGAATTAAGTCCTTTCAGTTGGAATTGAAAGTTTACTCTACTTTTATTTTCTATTCTTATTATATTATCCCATGCTTCATTAAGATATGTGAACGAATTTAAATCCTGATTCAGTAGGTATTTGGATAAATTTTTATCGGATGCAGTAATGCTAAATTTAATGCAACAATTTTCATATCCAATACCAATAGCTGATTCAATTTTTGAACCATTTTCATCGTCTCTTTTAAATTTTGCGACTAAAGAAAATTTTTCACCAATCATTAGATCTGTGAAGAATTCCGAGTAATCTAATACAATATTAAAATCTCCAGACATGCGTCTATATCTTTTTGCATAACCAAAGCTTCCTGCATCAAATTTATGTTTAAACGTTAGTCCGCCCATTGGCATCTTTTTTGTTTCTTCAAAATATCCACCATATGTCATTAACATGGTTTTCATACTTGGCATCCACTTACCCATCACAACAATTGGACCCTCGTCCATAGGCATATCCATCATATTCATTGTCATATTATTCATGACCATAGGCATATTCATCATATTATCCATAGACATAGTCATATTCATATCCATCATAGGACTATCTAACCAAACCTTCCTATCTTTAATAAAAAATTGTTTAGAAACAGATAAAGATGCCATATCCATGCCCATGTGCCTCTTTTTATATTCAAGATTTAAAGAATAAAAATGCTGATCACCGATTCTGTCTTTTCCAGCAAATCTTTCATTACTAAATAATGTGTTATTCATTGAGATAGTATTTGTATCAAATACCGGATTAATGTCTTGATCTTTATAATCTACAAAACCATAAATTATGGATGGCTTAATGAGATGAATGTGCATACTTTTTTTCTTTATAAAAGTTGAACTTAAATCTAATTTAAAATTCGGTACATTAATATCTTTAGTTTCAACGCCTTTATTCAAATTATATTTAATACTTTTAACACCTATTGAAGTTGAAATATTTATATTCGAAATATAGGTATTATTTACTACTTTAAAATCTGAATATATTCGAGAACCTTCATTTATATTATCAATATTTATTAAATATCCATTTACTGATCTATTTCCAAAAAATCCATGTAATTCATCTGCCTTAAAATAAGCGATATTTAAATTTTCATGGAAAGAAAATCTACCAATATTTTTAGAAAATTTTAAATCTATAGAAGGTGATTTTTTGTATCCATTTGTCAGCAAAGGATTAAGTGATTGATTTTTTTGCTGCTCAATTTTAAATATAATATTTTGATAATTACCGCTTATAGATAAGTTTTGATTAAGATATTGCTGTCTTTGAGATCCAATAGCTGTTATTTCGCCGCTTATATCTCTTAATACTAAGCTATCTGAAGCCTTTGACCAATCCACATCTATCTTAATATTGTTATTTATATGATATGTATCTTTAAGGCTGAATGCCCATCTACTATCAGAGGATTTATTGTTGAGCTTTTTATATTCTTTATCACTACCAAAATACAAGAAATCGATATTTGTTAGATTCTTTTTGCCAGAATGGAGTCTTCTATAATTACCTTCAATACCAGCACCTCTTTCAGAAATATTTCTTGCGGCAGTTGTAATGTCAGATTTTTCTGACAAAACTTTAAAGTAGGGAACCATGAAATCAATACCATCAGATGAATAAGAGAGTGATGGCTCTAAAAAACCACTCATTCTTTCATCTGATGTTGCAAATGGAACAACAGGTAGCTTCAAGACTGTATTATCCAAGATTTTAACTTTAACTTTTTTTGCCTTACCTCTATTAGCTTTAGCATCTAGATAAACAGAATCTGCTTCAAGCGACCATCCCTTGCTTTGAACTTGGCAAGTCGTCATTGATACTTTATTAAGTATTAATTGGTTATCCAAGCTTCCTTTAAGGTCTTCAAAGCTAAATATTAGACCTCTATCATTAATATAGGACTCACCGTTAAAGAGTTCTATATACTTGGTATTTCTATTAAAAATACCTTGATTGGCACGAAAGAAAAAATCTTTTAAATAAATATCTCCATTTTTTTTAAACTCAACTGAGCCCCTTGATTTATCAATTCTTGCTTTGCCTGCATAAATGAAACCATCAGGAAAATCTATTTCCGTATTCCCATTAAGTATTAAAACTTTTTCATCAGTTATCTCAAATTGATCAGACTTTATATCTAAATTATCTATGTCTTCAACAGAACCTAAATTAGGCTGATATAAGAAGCATGAGTTTTTTAAGTTAGCGCTTTCTTTTAATATGCCTTCATTAAATAAATTTGCATAAACATGAGACTGAAATAGTGAAAGGAATATTAAAAAGATAATATTATTCTTAATTTTCATTTTTTCTTTATTTTATACCTCAATTGTTTGAAAGCGTATATTAAGAAAAGTTCTATTTTTTTGAATTTATATATTGCTCTAGTTGGTATAAGTGATCCTTACCAAAGAATATTTGATCATCCAGAAAGAATGTTGGTACACCAAAAGCTCCTTTTTGAACTGCAGAGTCAGTATTTGATATTAATTTGTCTTTACAAGACTGAGAGATCACAATTTCTATAATTGCACTGACATCAAAGCCATTTTCGCTAAGAACCTCTTGAAGAACATCTATATCAGAAATATTTTTGTTATCTTCCCACATCGCAGAAAGTAAGCATTCAATATAACTATCAAAAACATTTAATTCTTGCGCAGCTATAGCACCCCTTTGAACTTGAATTGTCACTGGAGGAAAATGAGAATTAAATTTATATTTTTTTAGATTATGATGTTTAACAAATCTATCAATTTCATGCATTTGGTAGTCATTTTTGTTTTTACAATCAGCATACGCTATGAAAGGCGGCTGATTATTTGTCATTTTATGAATTCCACCAAGTAAGCAAGGTACGTAGTTAAACTTAGCACCAGTTCTTTCTTCAATGCCTGGAATTAGCTTATGAGCAAAATAAGTGTTTGGACTAGCTATATCAAAAATAAAGTCTACTATCATTTCTATTAACAATTTTGTAAAGTAAAACAATTAAACACTGTTATGAAAGATTTTTCAAAATATTCTGCAATTATTATAGGGGCTGGAGATGCTACAGGCTCTGCTATTACAAAAAAATTTGCATCTCATGGATATAAAGTTTGTCCAGCAAGAAGACCAAGAAATATTGATAAATTAAATGAACTGTCAAATGAAATTATAGAATCTGGTGGATGGTCTAAAGGATTTGGTGTTGATGCTAGAGATGAGGATTCAATTAAAGATTTTTTTGCTGAAGTAGAGAATGAAATTGCGCCAATTGACGTAGTAGTCTTTAACCCTGGTGCAAATGTTTTTTTCCCGATTGAGGAAACAACATCAAGAGTTTTTAAGAAAGTTTGGGAAATGGCAGCCTTTGCTGGATTTCTAACTGGAAGAGAAGCTGCAAAATATATGAAGAAGAGGAACGAAGGCAGTATTTTTTTTACAGGTGCAACTGCTTCTATTAGAGGCGGCAGTGGTTTTTCGGCTTTTTCAAGTGCAAAATTTGCATTAAGGGCAGTTAGTCAAAGCATGGCAAGAGAACTTGGACCAGAGGGTATTCATGTTGCACATTTCGTTATTGATGGAGCAATTGATACGGCATTTATAAAAGAAACTTTTCCTGAAACATACGCTTTAAAAGAAAAAGATGGAATTCTTCAGCCAGATGCAATTGCTGATACTTATTGGTATGTTCATTCACAACATAGAAGCGCGTGGACTCACGAACTAGATTTACGCCCTTATATGGAAAAATTTTAACTTAAAGAGAGGTAATTATGAGTTTAAAAGATAAAGTAATTTTTATTTCAGGTGGAAGCAGGGGTATTGGGCTTGCAATGGTCAAAAAGGCAGCAGAAGATGGTGCAAAAGTTGTCATAGCTGCTAAAACAGCAGATCCGCATCCAAAGCTACCTGGAACGATATATACAGCGGCTGACGAGATAGTTGAGGCAGGGGGAGAAGCTTTACCGGTTATTTGTGATATTAGAAATGAAGATAATGTTCGAGATGCAGTCAACAATGCGGTGGATCATTTCGGCGGTATAGATATTTGTATAAATAATGCTTCTGCAATTCAGTTAACCAATGTTACAGATACAGAAATGAAAAGATATGATCTCATGCATCAAATTAATGGAAGAGGGACATATATGGTAAGTAAATTTTGTTTACCTCATCTTAAAAAAGCATCTAATCCACATATTCTAAATCTTGCACCACCTTTAGACATGGAAGCTAAATGGTTTGCAGGCACAGTTGCATACACAATGGCAAAGTACACTATGAGCATGTGTGTTCTTGGGATGGCAGAAGAATTTAAAGAATTTGGTATAGCTGTAAATGCTTTATGGCCAAGAACAGCAATAGCAACTGCAGCAGTCCAAAATCACCTCGGTGGAGATGAGATCATGAGGCTTTCTAGGAATGTCGATATAATGGCAGATTCGGCATATGAAATATTAACAAAAGATTCAAAGGAATTTACCGGCAACTTTTGCATTGATGATATTGTTCTTCATGAAGCTGGAGTAAAAGATTTTACAAAATATGCATCAGTTCCATTTGGAGAACTAATGCCTGATTTTTTTGTTCCTGAAAATACACCGCTGCCTGATGAAATTAAGAATAGTTAATTGAAAGCTGAAGAAGTATTAAATTTAGCATCTAAGTATGGATTTAATGCAGATGAAGCTCACCCTCTAAAGGATGAAGCTAGTGGAAGAAAATATTGGAGATTAAAAAATAATTCTGAATCTATAGTCTTCTGCTACTTAGATCCAAACATTGGAGACCATAAAAATTTCATAAAAATTTCTACTGACTTAATAGCTAACAATGTTAGTGCTCCAAAAATACTCCATCATGACAAAGATATTGGGGTAATAATTCAAGAGGATCTAGGAAAAGAGGATCTGTTAAATGCATTAGATCAAAACAATAAAAGAAACATCTTAGAAAAATCTCTAGATGTATTGATTAAAGTCCAGCAATCAAAAATTAACGGATTAATTGAATTCTCTATTGAGGACTTGAGAAAACAAATGGATTTATTTAAG
>Ga0208130_1001694_pt1 | contig 10516 bp, 13 predicted proteins | sample ETNtaG_31_FD_185771 | JGI IMG/M metagenome (GOLD analysis project Ga0208130, IMG submission 185771) | Marine microbial and viral communities from oxygen minimum zone, Eastern Pacific Ocean - ETNP201310SV78 (SPAdes) (version 2) | ecosystem: Environmental > Aquatic > Marine > Oceanic ...
TGCTACAAGTGATGATGATTTAGCAACAAAGCTTAAAGACTATAAAGAAAATATGAGAGCCGAGGTTTTAGAAAAAGATAAGAAGCTTAACTCATAATTTGAACAGCAAGGCACTAGATTTAAATCACTCAATTAACTGGCTGAAAGCTGGCAAAGTTTTAGCACATCCAACAGAATCCATCTGGGGTTTAGGTTGCGATGCCTTAAATGAAACTGCCATAAATTTAATTTTTAAACTCAAGAAAAGGCCTTTGAATAAAAATTTAATTTTGCTTGTTGATTCTTTTTTTTCAATAAAAGATTTTGTTATGAATTTAAGTGCTGATCAAGAGAAACTAATTAATGAGAAGTGGCCAGGCCCGCACACTTTTTTGTTTACATATAATAAACACTTACCTAACCATCTTATGAACGAAACTGGAAAAATAGCAATAAGAGTAAGTAATCACTTACCTATAAAAGCTTTAATGGAAGGTTATAAAGGTCTTATGGTATCTACATCTGCAAACCTTTCAGGACAATCAAATATAAATTGTCCAAGCAAAATCCTAGAGACATTCGCAAATGATGATATAGCATATTATGATGAGTCGCTTGGCGATCAATCAAAACCATCGCAAATAATTGACTTAGAAACAGGCACTATCATAAGAGAATAAATGTTAGGAGAATTAGAAAATATATTCATTAAGATTCAGGAAAATATTCTTGTTAAATTTGAAGAGTTGGAGGATATCTCTATAAGTGATAAGTCAGAAGATTCTTGGATAAGAAAAGAGGGCGGAGGTGGAAAGACAGCCGTCATCGCTAATGGAATTTTTTTTGATAATTGTGCAGTAAATTTCTCATCCATTATTGGAAAAAAACTTCCCGAGGCTGCTCTTAAAAATAAGACAAATTTATCAAATGGTAAATTTGCAGCCATGGGAGTATCAGTAATTTCTCATCCTAAAAATCCACATGTGCCTACCAGCCACATGAATGTTCGACTTTTTTGTTTATTGGACAACAAAGGTAAAGTAAAAGATTGGTGGATTGGAGGTGGTTATGATTTAACACCCTATCTTCCATATAGTGACGATATTAAATATTGGCATAAAGAAGCTAAAAATTACTTAGATTCTGTTAACTCCGCATATTACAAAAACTTTTCTAAAGAGTGTAATGATTATTTCTATATTGCTCATAGAAATGAAAGAAGAGGGGTTGGTGGTATTTTTTTTGATAACGTTAAAGACCTATCAATTGAAAATAGCGTTATTTTTTTAGAAAATGTGGCTAAAAAGTACCTAAATTCTTACATCGAGATAGCAAATAAAAGAAAAGAGACCAAATATTCTCATACAGAAAAAGAATTTCAGCTGGTAAGAAGAGGTAGGTATGTGGAGTTTAATCTTATATATGATAGAGGCACGGCGTTTGGGTTGCAATCAGACGGAAGAATAGAGTCTATTTTGGCGTCACTCCCTGCTGAAGTAAAATGGTCTTATAAAAAAAGTGCTGATTATAAGTCTTTAGAAAAAAAGTTACTTAAATATATTAATAAAGATTGGAATGTCTAAAAAATTAAAACTTGGTGTAGTTGGGGATCCAATAGAACATTCTTTATCGCCCTTTATTCACTCAAGATTCTCAAGGAATGAAAATGTAAATATCAATTATCTTGCTTACAAAGTTAGCAATGACGATTTTCACATATTCATTAAAGAATTTTTTCAAGACAAAGAAGCAAGAGGACTCAATGTTACATTACCACACAAGAAGAGAGCAGCTAAGATAGAGGGTATGGTTTCTCAAGAAGCTCAATATATTAATGCCGTAAACACTATAGTTAATCAAGATAAAATGCTCCACCTCTTTTCTACAGATGGTGTTGGCTTTATTAATGATATTGAGAATAAGAAATTTAATTTAAAAAATAAAAACATTTTAATAATAGGCGCTGGTGCTGCCGTTGAAAGCATTCTATATAGAGTAGCAAAAGCTAAACCAAAGAAAATAACTATCACAAATAGGACACCAGAAAAAGCTGACAGACTTATAAGAAAGTTTTCAAATATGACTAAAATAAAATCAGAAGTAGATTTAGAAGAACCCTTTGATCTAGTGATAAATGGAAGTTCAGCTGGTTTGACCGGAGAGTTTCTCCCTGAAGAAAACATAACCACAACAACTCAAACTCATTTTTATGACTTAAATTATTCTTTAACAGAAACACCATTTTGCAAATGGGCAAACGAAAAATCAGAGAATGTTTATGATGGCATGGGAATGCTCGTATACCAAGCCGCTTATTCATTTGAAAAATGGTTTAATATTTTTCCAAATACAGACAAAGTAATTAATGATCTTGAAGAAATGAGAGAATGAAAAAATTTGTTCAATTTATAGCTGGGGCCATATGCCCAGAATGTAATAGCCTTGACACTATTGCAATTAATGCGAATGACGACGAAATATATTGTGTCAAATGTGAATTTAAAGAAAAAAGACCAACCGATAACAGCAACAAAAGCGAAGAAAAAATTAATGTTATTAACCTTGAGGAATTCAGGAAAAAGAGAGACTAAACTAATAGCAATTGAAGCATCAAAGATATATCATACACAGCAGAAAAATTGATATTTTTGCTTTGTTGTATATATATAAATAGCTTATAATATACTATAACTAATTTTTATTATTTAAAGACACACTTAAATTATTTGGGCGGATAATGATTTATAAACTTTTCAACAGCATAAAAGGGAGATTACTTCTGCCCTCCTTAATGCTCACCACAACACCAATCAAAGCCGATTGGTTTGCCTTAAACATGACAAGAGGGGTTACAGATGTCAGCAATGAGGTTTTTGAGCTACACATGTTGATTTTCTGGATATGTGTTGCTATTGGTATAGTTGTATTTAGTGTGATGTTTTATTCAATGTGGGCACACACAAAAAAGAAAAACCCAGAGCCAGCTAAATTTCATGAGAATCATAAACTAGAGATAGCATGGACCATCATCCCTTTTCTTATTTTGATAGCTATGGCAGTGCCAGCATCCAAAACCCTTGTAAAGATATACGACGATGAGGCAGGCGACGTAAACATCCAGGTCACTGGCTATCAATGGAAATGGCAGTATAGATATTTAGAGGATGATATAAGTTTTTTTTCAAACTTATCAACCGACTTAGATGAAATATATAACTTAGTTCCCAAAGGCGAGAATTATTTGCAAGAAGTCGACGAGATGGTCGTTATACCTGTAGGCAAGAAAGTCAGATTTTTGATCACAGCAAATGACGTTATTCACTCATGGTGGATGCCTGCTTTTGCGATAAAACAAGATGCCATACCGGGTTTTGTTAACACAGCATGGACCATTGTTGATAAACCAGGTATCTACAGAGGCAAATGTACTGAGTTATGCGGTAAAAATCATGGTTTTATGCCTATTGTGGTAAAGGTTGTTGAGCAGGAAGAATATGATCAGTGGGTAAATGATAAAAAACAGGCTGCAATAAGGCTTGCTGAACTTACAACCAAAGAATGGTCAACAGCAGAGCTAATGGAAAGAGGCGAGACAGTATATGATGTTAATTGTGTTGCTTGCCATCAAACAGAAGGTCAAGGTATCGCAGGAATATTTCCTGCTCTAGCTGGCAGCGAGATAGCTTTATATGAAAAAGATAAGCATATAGAAATTCTTATGGAAGGAGTTTCGGGCGCAGCTATGAATTCATTTGATTATTTATCAGAAGTTGAGCTTGCTGCAGTTATAACATATACAAGACAGGCTTGGGGCAATGCAGAAAATGGCGACGGAGAAATAGTTATACCCAAAGATATAGTAGATTACAAAGAACCAAAAATTTAAGCATAGGAAATTTTTATGAGTACAGTTATAGAAAATCATCACGATGACCATCATCACGGTCCTGCAAAAGGAATAACTAGATGGCTTTATACTACAAACCATAAAGATATAGGAACCCTATATCTTTGGTTTAGTTTTGCCATGTTCTTGATTGGCGGAGCGATGGCTATGGTCATAAGAGCTGAACTATTTCAACCAGGTATGCAAATAGTTGAGCCTGAGTTCTATAACCAGATGATAACTCTGCATGGACTAATAATGATATTTGGTGGAGTAATGCCTGCGTTTGTTGGGCTTGCCAACTGGTTAGTTCCAATGATGATTGGAGCGCCTGATATGGCCTTGCCAAGAATGAATAATTTAAGTTTTTGGATTCTACCTTTTGCCTTCTTTGTTTTACTTTCTTCTTTATTTATGGAGGGTGGTGCGCCTAATTTTGGTTGGACTTTCTATGCTCCTTTATCAACAACATATGCACCACCAAGTGTGACTTTCTTTATATTTTCTGTCCACATAATGGGAGCTTCATCCATTATGGGATCAATAAATGTTGTGGTTACTATAATGAACATGAGAGCCCCTGGCATTTCTTTAATGAAGATGCCTTTATTTGTTTGGTCATGGTTAATAACAGCATATTTATTAATAGCAGTTATGCCTGTTTTAGCTGGTGCTGTAACCATGATGTTAATGGATATTCATTTTGGAACTAGTTTCTTCAATGCTGCTGGAGGCGGAGATCCAGTATTATTTCAACATATTTTTTGGTTTTTTGGCCACCCCGAAGTATACATTATGATTCTCCCCGCTTTTGGTATTGTTTCCCACATCATTGAAACTTTCTCAAGAAAAAAACTTTTTGGTTACTCATCTATGGTATGGGCGATGCTATCTATTGCGATTTTATCATTTGTAGTCTGGGCCCATCACATGTTTACTGTAGGGATGCCATTGGCTGCAGAAATATTTTTTATGTGGGCAACCATGTTAATTGCAGTCCCAACTGGAGTTAAGGTTTTTAACTGGGTAGCAACAATGTTCAGAGGTTCTATAACATTTGAAACACCTATGCTATTTGCAGTTTCTTTTGTGGTTTTATTTACAATTGGAGGCTTATCTGGATTAATGCTAGCTATCGTTCCAGCCGATTTTCAATATCATGACACTTATTTTGTTGTTGCACACTTCCACTACGTATTAGTTCCTGGAGCAATATTTTCTATTATGGCTGCTGTATATTATTGGATACCTAAGTGGTGTGGAAATATGTATGATGAAAGACTAGGAAAACTTCATTTTTGGCTTTCTTTTATTGGTGTAAACGTTACTTTCTTCCCTCAACATTTTATTGGTCTTGCAGGCATGCCAAGAAGATATCCAGACTATGCACTTCAGTTTGCAGACTGGAATATGGTTTCAAGCGTTGGTGCATTCTTGTTTGGCTTTTCACAACTTTTATTTTTATTTATTGTTATTAAAACTGTAATGGGTGGTAAAAAAGCAACCGATCAGGTTTGGGAAGGAGCTAAAGGTCTTGAGTGGACAGTAGCATCTCCTGCTCCATATCATACATTTTCAACACCCCCAAAGGTTGATTAATGAACAAAGGTGCAAAGAAAACATTAATTAGGTTGGTAGTTGCTGTGCCGCTGATGTTTGCATTCGGTTTTGCGCTGGTTCCTTTATACGATGTTTTTTGTGAGGTCACAGGATTAAATGGGAAAGTGTTCCAATCCGAACATTCTGATGAATTAGTTATAGATAATGGAAGAGATATATCTCTTCAATTTATATCAACTAATAATGAAAATATGCCTTGGACTTTTAAGCCCTCAGATCAAGTAATGAATATTAGTACTGGCAAGTATCATACAGCTACTTTTTATGTGAAAAATACTACAAATAAAAAAATGACAGCGCAAGCAGTGCCCAGTGTAGCTCCTTCTAATGCGGCTGAATATTTAAAAAAATTGGAGTGTTTTTGTTTTGAACAGCAAGAGTTAATGCCAGGAGAAGAGGCCTTATTACCAGTTAAGTTGCTTGTTTCAAATGAATTACCATCTAATATTAAAAATATAATTTTGTCATACACAATTTTTGACATAACTGAATATAACGAAGATGAGATACTCGCTCATCATGAAATGGAAATGGAGTAATATAGAAGAATGAGTGGTGGAAGTTATTACGTACCTGATCAAAGCAGATTTCCAATCTTTATGGCTTTCTCGCTATTTGTTCTTGTTATGGGAGCATCCAGCACAATAAATAATTTAGATAATCCTGAAAGTAATTCTGTATATATTCTTTACTCGGGTTTTGCATGTTTATTTTTAACTATGTTTTTTTGGTTTAGACAGGTTATTAAAGAACATCTTGCTGGACTAGATTCTAATCAATTAAAGCAGTCATATGTATATGGAATGGCCTGGTTTATATTCTCTGAAGTTATGTTTTTTGCAGCCTTTTTTGGGGCATTATTTTACGTAAGAACATTTGCAGTTCCATGGTTAGCTGGGGATGGAGCAAAAGGTGATGCGATAACGGCAATTGAACTGTGGCAAGGCTTTGAATCAACATGGCCTGTCATAACAACACCAGATCAGGGTTCTGAGTATGTGCTTGCCGAGAAAAGTATGGCTTGGCCCGGCTGGGATCATGCCTTAAAGTGGCTTCCTTTGTGGAATACAGTTGTTTTATTGAGTTCAAGTGTGACTGTGCACATGGCACATCTTGCTCTAAAAAAAGGCAATAGAAAGAACTTTAATATTATGCTTGGAGTAACTGTTGGCCTTGCTCTTATTTTTGTTGGTCTTCAGGCAGCTGAGTATTATGAAGCATATGCTCATTATGGACTAACTTTAAATTCTGGCATCTATGGCTCGACGTTTTTTATGCTTACTGGGTTCCATGGCTTTCATGTAATGATGGGGGGCTTTATGTTAGCAGTAATGCTTGCTCGATCTGTTTTTGCTGGTCATTTTGAAGAACATGATCACTTTGGCTTTGAAGCCGCATCATGGTATTGGCATTTTGTTGATGTAGTTTGGGTGATGTTATTTTTGTTTGTATATATTCTTTAAGGTAATACACTGTTACCAAGCTCTCCTGTATAAAGACCAATAATTACTAATATGATTAAAACAGCAGCAAAGAAAACTCTTAGACCCAAAAGATAGACTGTTCTCTTTCTTCCTGTTTCACCTTTATCAACCAGTAGAAAGAAAAGTCCTCCGCCGAGAGATAGGAGTAAAAGTGGTATTACGATATAAATTAGTGTGGTTATCATATTAAAATTTTAAAGCATATATACTTTAATAAATAGAGATGAAAAAAAATAAATTTAATCCTGGAATACGAATCACAATATTTTTTGTATTTTTCGCAATGTTATTTTTTTCTCTAGGGTTATGGCAAATTGAAAGAGGACAATCTAAGGAAGAAATCCTAATTGAGTTTGAAAAAAATATCACAAAAACTCCTTCTTATTTAAATGTAAATTCAGAAAAATGGGATAGAGTATTTGCTGAAGGCACTTGGATTAATTCAAAACAAATATATATTGATAATGTAATTTATGGAGGAATGGCTGGCTATAAAGTGTTGACACCTCTCCAGATAAAAGAGACGAATGAATTATTATTGGTCGATAGAGGTTGGATCAAGCAGAACGAATACAGAGACAATCTCCCCAGCATAACCATAGTTGAAGAGGAAGTTATTGTTACTGGCATACTTGAGCTACCTGAATTAGGATTAGTTTTGTCGGATGATATTGTTTCTGACTCATGGCCCAAGGTATCTCAAACTAAAAATTTAAATATTTTAGCTAAAGAGTATAAACAAACAATTTATCCAATGATTTTGGTGGCAGATCCGGTGCTTAAAAACAGTCTAGAATATATTAAAATAATTCCTACAAACATGACTCCAGTTAAGCATTATGGATACTCTGCACAATGGTTTTTAATGTTTTTTGTATTGTGCCTAATGTATATTTTTTATGGGTTTAAAAGAAATGAGAAATAAAATCTATTTATCTATTATTTTACTAACGCCACCAATGGTTTTACTTTTGTCATGGCTTTACTTCACTCAAATATTCGATCCTGACGGCAGCTATGATGGAAAAACAAGACAGAACGGAGTTTTTTTCAAAAGCTATTTTAATTTTAATCAATTCAAAAACAGTCAGGGCGGCGAGGACATATTAGAGTTTGAAGATGGTAAATGGGTATTATCAGTTTATGTAACCGATGCCGATAAAAGTGCTGATTCAATTTACTTAATGAGACAGTTAAATGTTGCTCTCAATAGAGATATTAATAAATTGAAAAGAGTTATTTTTTACTCCAATAAAATGTTAGCAAGTGAGTTAGATAAAATAAAAGCTGACTATCCTAGGGTAGAGGTCGTAGAAGATAAGAACGGGGTGCTGCTTAATGTTCTAGAAAGAAATTCAAAATTAAATTTCAATGAAGAAAATCCAATCTTTGTAATAGACCCATACGGCAGGGCTGTGATGTATTTTAATCCTGGTACGGATCCAAAATTAATTTTAAAAGACTTAAAGGTGTTAATTTAATGAATAATGTAAGAAATTTATCTTTTATTGGAATATGCATGGCATTTGTGGTCATAGCTTTAGGAGCTTGGACTCGTCTTGTAGATGCCGGCTTGGGCTGCCCAGATTGGCCAGGTTGTTATGGTTTTGTTTTTTGGCCAAACGATGAGGCTGAAATAGCTTTGGCTGAAAGCAGATTTCCTATGTTCCCATATGACATTAATAAAGCAATTCCAGAGCAAGTTCACAGAATTTTTGCAGCATCTCTAGGTCTTATTGCAATAATCCTGGTCGCCCTATCATCTAATACTAAAAGTAAATCGATTCAAAGATGGTCAATATCTTTATTGGTACTTATATGTTGCCAAGGCTTATTTGGTTATTTAACTGTAAGCCTTAAACTTCTTCCAATAATAGTGACCATTCATCTTTTTGGAGGATTTGCCACCTTAACACTTTTGTTTTTTATATATTTAAAATCAAGGAATTTTCAAATTTTCAACCAGATAGATATATCGCACCTAAAGACAATAGCTTCCGTAGCAATGGCGGTATTAATTTTTCAAATATTCTTAGGTGTGTGGACAAGCACTAACTATGCATCGCTTGCTTGTGCCGACTTTCCAACATGCCAAGGAAGCTATCTGCCAGAAATGGACTTTAAAAGCGGATTTAATCTTAATCAGGAAGTTGGACCAAATTATCTTTATGGACTATTAGATAATCCTGCCAGAGTCGCTATACATTATTCTCACAGAGTTTCTGCATTAATTGTCGCTCTGATATTTTTAATTCTAATGTCTAGATTGTGGTTTTCAGATGCAGCACCATTAGCATCAACACTTGGCATCTTGCTTATTACCCAAATAACACTAGGCATTATTAATGTTGTTTATGTGTTGCCTTTATATGTTGCTATTGCTCATAATCTGGTAGCTGCATGCTTGCTTCTAGCAACCTTTACGGTTAATTATCTAGCCTGGAAAAAATGACACTCCTTAAAAGCTACTATCAGTTATGTAAACCAAATGTTGTTTACATGATGCTGATTTGTGCTTTTGTTGGCATGTTGTTAGCTGAACAAACTGTTTCATCATATTCTTATCTCTTTATTGCTCTTACTGGAATTGCTTTATGTGCAGCATCTGCAGCAGCCATAAATCAAGTAGTTGATAGAGAGGCAGATGCTTCAATGACAAGAACAGATCAAAGACCTTTACCAAAAGGCGACCTCTCAGTAATGCATGCTTCTATATTTGCTTTTGTAATAGGGCTATTGGGCGCTTTAATTTTATATTTTTACGTCAATGTATTAACAATGATTCTCACAATAGGATCTTTAATTGGGTACGCATTTATTTATACGGTCTATTTAAAAAGAGCAACGCCACAAAATATTGTTATTGGCGGGCTGGCAGGTGCCGCACCACCTTTGCTAGGATGGTCATCGGTATCCAATACCATTGATCCTTATGCTCTTCTATTGGTTTTGATTATATTTGTTTGGACGCCTCCACACTTTTGGGCTTTGGCAATTTATCGAAAAGATGAATATGCAAAAGAGTCTATTCCAATGATGCCAGTTACGCACGGAGTTGCTTTCACTAAGCTTCAGATTGTTTTATACACGATTATTTTATTTATTGTGAGTGTTTTACCATATGTCGTTTTAATGTCAGGAATAATTTATTTAGTATCTGCATTAGTGCTTAGCACAATATTTTTATATTACTCAGTAAATCTCTTTTATAGCGATGAGAATCAAGACGCTATGAACACTTTTCAGTATTCTATATATTATATTTTTTTAATCTTCTTGGCATTATTAGCAGACCATTACATAATTGCTTAATTATGACAGTCAGAAAAAATATACTTTTAATAGTAATTTTTATATTTACAGTTTTAGCTCTTTTCATCAACAAGCTAACCACTCCAAGAGTTCTCAGCTCAAATGAGCTTTTAATAAATGGACTTTTTCTATACGAAAAACCAAAAGAGATTTCAGATTTCACTTTTTTTACTGCAAATGAAGTCGAGTTTAAAAAAGCAGACTTAAAAGGGAAGTGGACCTTGATGTATTTCGG
>Ga0208130_1001698_pt1 | contig 10508 bp, 9 predicted proteins | sample ETNtaG_31_FD_185771 | JGI IMG/M metagenome (GOLD analysis project Ga0208130, IMG submission 185771) | Marine microbial and viral communities from oxygen minimum zone, Eastern Pacific Ocean - ETNP201310SV78 (SPAdes) (version 2) | ecosystem: Environmental > Aquatic > Marine > Oceanic ...
TTTGGCACCTCGATGTCGGCTCGTCGCATCCTGGGGCTGAAGAAGGTCCCAAGGGTCGGGCTGTTCGCCCGTTAAAGCGGCACGCGAGCTGGGTTCAGAGCGTCGTGAGACAGCTCGGTCTCTATCCGCTGTGCGCGTAGGATATTTGAAGGAATCTGTTCCTAGTACGAGAGGACCGGAACGGGCAAACCAATGGTGTATCGGTTGTAACGCCAGTTGCATAGCCGAGTAGCTAAGTTTGTTAGGGATAAGCGCTGAAAGCATCTAAGTACGAAGCCCCTCCTGAGATAAGATATCCCATCTCTTTATGAGAGTAAGATCCCCGGAAGACTACCGGGTTGATAGGCTACATGTGTAAGTATAGTAATATATTCAGCTAAGTAGTACTAATAGATCGAGGATTTGATAAATTTCATATCGTTAATTCATGGTCTCGATAGAACAAAAATTATTGCGGGGTGGAGCAGTGGCAGCTCGTCGGGCTCATAACCCGAAGGTCGTAGGTTCGAATCCTGCCCCCGCGACCAAGTTACTTATTAAAGTTTTTATTAGATAATAATATTTTTTTTTGATAGAATTAAATTTCTGGTGGTTTTAGCGCATTGGTCCCACCCGTACCCATTCCGAACACGGAAGTGAAACGATGCAGCGCTGACGATACTTGGATGGCAACGTTTTGGGAAAATAAGTCACTGCCAGATAAAAAAAATACATACACTTATATATAGGTTGATAATTTGACCAGCAAAACTGAAGAAACAAATAGTCCAAGCTTAATGGAAGAGCTTCTAAGCTCTAATCCTCCCAAGAAACCTCTCCGAAGAGGAGAAATTATTGATGGATTAATTATGGAAATCAATGATGAAGGACTGCTTCTTAATATAGGTCATAAATCTGAAGGAGTTGTTCCTTCTCGTGAAATGAGATCTTTTACTAAAGTTGACTATGACATGCTTGAAGAAGGTTCTGAAATAGTAGCTTTAGTTATCAACCCTGAAGATGATGACGGCACAACAATACTATCTGTAGACAAAGCTCGGGGTGAAAGAGGTTGGAGAGTTCTTGAGAAAGCCAAGGAAGAAGATAAGCCTGTTGAAGGTGTCATTATTGGCTCTAACAGAGGTGGTGCTGTTGTTCAAGCCGAAGACGTCCAAGGATTTATTCCTCTATCTCAATTAGTTGGTCCTGCCAGAGAACTATTTGTTCCAAAAAAAGAAAATGCCAAAGATGGTTTTATTGGTATGAAAATTACATTCAAGATTTTTGAGCTCAATAGAAGAAGAAATAGAGCTATTTTCTCAGAGAAGGCTGTACTACAACAAGAAAGAGCACTAAAAAAACAACAATTGATTGAAACATTAAAAGTTGGCGATGTACTGAAAGGCAGAATAGTAGGAGTATCTACATTTGGAGCCTTCGTAGATATTGGTGGTGCTGATGGCTTAATTCACATATCAGAATTGTCATGGGATCCAGTTTCATCTCCTGCAGACGTTGTTACAGTTGGTTCTGAGATGGATGTATATGTTGTGAAAATTGATAAAGAAAGTCTTAAAATAGCACTTAGTCTAAAGAGGCTTACTCCTGAACCTTGGGAATTAATTAAGGATGAGCTAGAAAATGGCAAGAAGATATCAGCAAAAGTTACTAAAATAACAACTTTTGGTGCCTTTGTTAGAACTGAACATGGTGTTGAAGGTCTTGTACACGTATCTGAAATTTCTGATAGAGAATTAGGCTCAGTTGAAGAAATTGAGGCTATCATTAATGTAGGACAATCACTAGATTTAACTATCGTAAATGTTGATACTGAAAGAAAAAGATTAGGGTTGAGTTTAATTTCAACTGGTATCTCAGGAGCTGAAGTTCCTTCAGACGAGCCTGTTGTTGAGGAACCTATTGCTGAAGTTCCTTCAGACGAGCCTGTTGCAGAAGAAACTGTCGAGGAAGACAAGGATTCAAAAACAGAAGATCAAGACGATAGCGAAAAAGAATCTTAATTTTTTCTCTTCAGTACGATTTACGATTTTCGTACTCATTTTCCTGTTTTTTTTTCTAAATTTCTTCAAAAAACTATTGATAAAAAACGAATATATTAAGAAGATAGTTAATAGGTAATTACGTAAAAATACAAAATTATTTTATCAAGGAGTCTCTAATGGCCAGTAGGTTCGAAAAATTTTCTGAAAGAGCTAGAAGAGTTTTGGCTCTTGCTCAAGAAGAGGCTACTCAATTTAATCATAATTACATTGGAACAGAACATATTTTATTAGGTCTTATCAGAGAATCAGAAGGAGTTGCTGCAAAAGTTCTTCTGAACCTAAAAGCTGACACGCAAAAAATAAGATCAGCTGTTGAATTTATTATTGGTAAAGGTGATAAACCTGCTACTGGCGAAATAGGATTGACTCCTCGAGCCAAAAAAGTTATCGAACTTGCAGTCGATGAAGCAAGAAAACAAAGTCACCATTACATTGGAACAGAACACTTACTTATCGGTCTCATGAGAGAAGGTGATGGAATTGGGGCAAACGTGCTAGAAAGTCTTGAATTGTCTCTTGATGTCATTCGAGACGAGACCCAAAATGTATTATCAAAAACAGCTTCTTCAGGAGGCCAATCTCAAGGACCTGTTTCAGGAAAATCGAAGAGCTCATCTACTCCGACTCTTGATGAAATCGCTACAGATTTGACTAGTAAGGCTGAAAAAGGTGAGCTTGATCCAGTAGTTGGAAGAGCAGCTGAATTAGAAAGAGTCGTACAAATTTTAAGTAGAAGAAGAAAAAATAACCCTGTATTAATAGGTGAGCCTGGAGTTGGAAAAACAGCTGTAATTGAAAGACTGGCTTTACTTATGATTGAAGGTGATGTCCCTGAAACTCTTGAAGGTAAAAGATTAGTTTCAATGGATATTGGAAGCTTAGTTGCTGGTACAAAATATAGAGGTGAATTTGAAGAACGTTTGAAAAAAATAGTCAAAGAACTTACTAGGTCTAAAAATTGTATTGTTTTTATAGATGAGGTTCATACATTAGTAGGAGCAGGAGCAGCAGAAGGGGCAGTCGATGCAGCAAATATCCTAAAGCCTGCTTTGGCTAGAGGTGACATTCAAGTAATAGGTGCAACAACTCAAGATGATTACAGAAAATATGTTGAGAAAGACAAAGCTTTAGAAAGAAGATTCCAGCCTGTAACAATCGAAGAACCTGATGGAGAATTGACTGTTGATATTCTTAATGGAATTAAAGAACAGTATGAAAATTATCATCAAGTAACTATTACGGATGATGCGATAAATAGTGCAGTTAATTTATCAGATAGATATATTACAGATAGAAATCTGCCAGATAAAGCCATAGATATCATTGATGAAGCAGGATCTAGAGTAAGAATAAGGAATTCTTTTTACCCCAAACCTTTGAGAGATAAGAAAAAGGAATTAGAAAAAATTCGAAGATGGAAAGAAGATGCTATATCTTCACAACAGTATGAAAAAGCAGCAAAATATAGAGACGACGAACTAGAAGCTGCAGCTGAGTTTGAAACTTTAGAAAAAGATTATGAAGATTCCAAGCCTAAAAAGGCTATTCAAGTTACTGAGGAAGATATTTCTGAAGTAGTTTCAATGTGGACAGGTATCCCTCTAAAAAAACTTGATAGTGAAGATAAAGAAAGATTGAAAAAAATTGAAGAAGCTCTTAGTCTTGATGTTATCGGTCAAGGTGAAGCTATTAATGCAATCTCTAAGGCAGTAAGAAGAGCAAGGACTGGATTAAAAGACCCTAAAAGACCTATTGGTGCATTTTTGTTCTTAGGACCAACAGGAGTTGGAAAAACACATCTAGTCAAAAGGCTTTCTGAATTTTTATTCGGTACTGAAGATGCAATGATTAGATTTGATATGTCTGAATATAGAGAGAGGCATACTGTATCAAGATTGATAGGATCTCCTCCTGGATATGTAGGATATGACGATGGAGGACAACTTACTGAAGCTGTTAGAAGAAAATCTTACTGTGTAATTCTTCTTGATGAAATAGAAAAAGCACACGAAGAAATTTATAATATCCTTCTACAAGTTTTTGAAGACGGAAGACTTACGGATGGTAAAGGAAGAATTGTTGATTTCAAGAATACAATAATCGTTATGACTTCAAACTTAGGTTCTCAGAGAATATATTCTGAAGGCAGAATGGGCTTTACTCAAGATTCTTCTAATAATTCAGTTGATTATAAAACTCTAGAAGAAAGAGTATTAAGTGAAGTAGAAGATCCTAAAAACGGATTTAGGCCAGAATTTTTGAATAGGCTCGATGATAAGATTGTTTTTCACCCCTTAGAAAAAACTCATATTCATCAAATAGTTGATTTATTGATGAAAGAAGTTGGTGATAGACTGAAGGATCACGACTTAACGTTGTCTTGGACAGAAAATGCTAAGGAATATTTATCAGACCACGGGTTTGATCCTAAAATGGGAGCAAGACCTTTAAGAAGAACCATTCAAGAAAAAGTTGAAGATAAACTATCTGATGACCTTCTAAGTGGTAAATTTACTCCTGGAGATAAAATAGAACTAGACTTTGACAAAAAGCTAGATGTTTTCACCATAGAAAAAGTAAAGAAGCCTAAAAAATCATTAGCTAAAAAGTCATAAGATTTTAACTTTATATTCAACCTGTTTTCTTTTTGTTAGAATATTTGAAATAAATTCATTTAAATTATGACAATTGCTTATTTTAACTTAATTGGTGGTCTGAGTGGCGACATGCTTCTTTCAAGTTTTATTGATTTAGGTCTAGATGAAAAACTACTCGTTTCTGAACTAAATAAATTAGAAGGTATAGATTTTAAATTAGATATAAAGAAAGTTAAGAAATTAGATCTAGAAGCAACCCATACCTCTGTTGATATAAATGATGATATTAAGTGGAGTTGGGAAAGATTTTATAAAGTTGTTTCAATGTCATCATTAAGTAAAGAAACTCAGAGTAATATATTAAGGTGTTTCGATTTGCTTAAGAAGGCAGAACAAGATGCACATAATGAAGAAAACCCTCATCTTCATGAATTAGGCACTTCAGATACTTTAGTAGATGTGTGTGGATTTTTTATAGCTATTGAATTGTTAGGGATTACAAAGCTATTCTCTTCCTCTATTCCTGTAACACCAGGTTTTATAAAAACCAGCCATGGAGTTCATGAAACATTGGCTCCAGCTACAAAAAAAATTGTTGAAGACAAAAAGATTCCTATTCGTTATATAAATAATTCATCAAATATTGAAACAGTTACGCCGACAGGAATGTCTATTTTGGGAAGTATTGCAAATTTTGAAGAAAATACTTCTTTTATTCCTGAAAAATTTGGATTAGGAGCAGGAACAAAAAACTTTCAAAAATTTCCAAATGTATTATCAGTTGCAATAGATTCTTCAAATAAGACTGACTTTTTGTTATCAAAAAAGATTTTATTGGAAACTAACATTGATGATATGTCTCCAGAAATTACAGCAACAATAATTAACAAATCAATTGAACAAGGAGCCTTAGATTGCTGGATCGAAAACTATACTGGTAAAAAAAATCGATCTGGGCATATTATTAAACTTCTTTGTGAATTAGAAGATAAAAATAAATTCACCAAATTCATTTTAGAAAACACTTCTTCATTGGGTCTGCGTGCAACAATGATTGAACGATATGAAACTCAAAGAAATTTTGAAGAATTTATATCAAGTATGGGAAAGGTAAATGTAAAGTTTAAGTATATTGAAGGAATCATTCATTCCTACAAGGTTGAACATGAAGATATTATGAATATTTCTAGTAAATTAAGTATTTCTCCTCATATTGTTTCAAAAAAACTGGAAATTGAGATTAACAATAAATATAATATTTTTAGCTGATTCTTTACCCTGTTCTCTTTTATAGAATGGATTTTTAATCATAGAATATATATATGCCTCAGTAGCTCAGTTGGCCAGAGCAGCCGACTTGTAATCGGCAGGTCGGGGGTTCGAATCCCTCCTGGGGCTCCATAATTACAATTTACATTTAATGAGCAGGGGTTGGGGAGTGGTTAAACCCACCTGTCTGTAAAACAGGCGCTTTATGCTTCACAGGTTCGAATCCTGTCCCCTGCACCACTTTCTTTTATTATCAATCTTGAAGTAATATTATCAATATGCCCACATAGCTCAGTGGTAGAGCGCGTTCTTGGTAAGAACGAGGTCGGAAGTTCAATTCTTCTTGTGGGCTCCAAAATATTCTAAAATTCTATTAAAATCATACGAATTTTAAAAATAAAATAAAAATATGTATAAAAAATCTAAAAAAGAGTATAAAATGAATTAATTGGCGAATTTATTCGTATTTGTATTTAAAAATAATAATAGTTGGAGAAATATTAAAAATGTCTAAGCAAGTATTCGATAGAAGTAAACCTCACGTTAACGTGGGAACAATTGGTCACGTTGATCATGGAAAAACAACATTAACAGCAGCTATTGCTACTGTTTTGTCACATTCACAGGACAATGTGTCAGCAAAATCTTTTGAAGAAATTGATAATGCTCCTGAAGAAAAAGAACGAGGAGTTACAATTGCAACTTCCCATACTGAGTACGAAACTGATACTAGGCATTATGCTCACGTTGATTGTCCTGGTCACGCAGACTATGTGAAAAACATGATCACTGGTGCTGCTCAAATGGATGGAGCAATTTTAGTTGTAGGAGCAGATGATGGTCCTATGCCACAAACTCAAGAACATATTCTGCTTGCTAGGCAGGTAAATGTACCAAAGATAGTGGTTGCATTAAACAAATGTGATCAAATGGAAGACGAAGAGCTATTAGAGTTAGTTGAACTAGAGGTAAGAGAACTTCTTTCAAAGTATGACTTCCCTGGAGATGATATCCCAATAGTTAGAGTTTCTGCATTAGAAGCATTAGAGAATGCTGAAGATGGAGGTAATAAATGGGTGCAATCAATACAAGATTTAGCTAAAGCAGTTGATGATTATATTGATGTTCCTGAAAGACCAATGGATCAGCCTTTCTTGATGCCAGTTGAAGACGTATTCTCTATTAAGGGTAGAGGAACAGTTGTTACTGGAAGAATTGAAAGAGGAGAGGTAAAAGTTAACGAGGAAATTGAAATAGTAGGTTTTGGAAAGCAAGAGAAAGTTGTTGTTACTGGAGTAGAAATGTTCCACAAAACACTAGAATCAGGTATCCCTGGTGATGCTGTTGGTATTTTGCTAAGAGGAATTGAAAGAGAAGACATAGCTAGGGGAGCTGTTTTAGCAAAACCTGGTTCTATTGCTCCTAAACAGAAGGCAAAGGCTCAAGTATATGTGTTAACTAAAGATGAAGGTGGAAGACACACTCCATTCTTCTCTGGATATAAGCCTCAATTTTACATAAGAACAACTGATGTAACTGGAGAGGCTAGATTAGCTGAAGGAACAGAAATGATTATGCCTGGTGATAATACAGAGATGGACATTGAATTAATGTACCCTGTAGCTCTAGAAGAAAATCTAAGATTTGCTATTAGAGAAGGTGGAAAGACTGTAGGTTCTGGAGTAATCACATCAATCTCTTAAGATTGGATTAATAATTATGGCAAAGAAAAGTGCAGTTAGAACTGTTTTAACACTTGATTGTGAGTGTGGAAAATACAGTTATCATACTGAAAAAAATAAAAGAAATACAGAAGGAAGATTAGAACTTAAGAAGTTTTGTCCTACTTGTAGAGAACGAAAAACCTTTAAAGAAAAGAGATAATAATTGGCTACACAACCACCAAAACTCTCGGGCAAAGGTTTTGCCCCAATTAGCTTCTTATCTGAAGTTATTGGAGAGCTAAGAAAAGTAACATGGCCTTCTAGGCAAGAGACTACAAGACTAACTATTATGGTTCTTGCTTTATCTATAATAATAGGTATTTTTTTAGGATTATTTGACATGCTCTTTGCGAGATTTTTTTCTCTACTTTCAAATAGCTAAATTAATTTAGGAAAAATTATGCCAGAAGATAAAAAAGAAATTCAAATAGAAGAAGAATCTAGATGGTATATTTTACATACCTATTCTGGACATGAGGATAAAGTAAGTGATAACCTCAAGCAAAGAATAGAAAATCTAGATTTATCTAAGACTATTCATGAAGTTCTTGTTCCATCAGAGATAAAAATAGAAATTAAAGATGGAGAGCGTCAAGAAGTTAATAGAAAAATGTATGCTGGTTATTTTTTGGTTAAGATGATTATGACCGATGATTCATGGTTTGCAGTGCGAAATACTCCCGGAGTAACAGGGTTTGTTTCAGCAGAAGACGAAACTGACAGAAGGCCAAAGCCAGTACCATTAGAATCTCATGAGGTAGATAAAATAATGAGTAGAATGCAAAGTGGATCACCTTCTGTTTCCGTTGGTTTAGCTCAAGGAGATTCTGTAAAAATTTTAGATGGACCATTTGCAGAATTTATGGGAACAGTAGATCTAGTAAATAAAGAAAGAGGAAAAGTTACCGTTCATGTCTCTTTCTTTGGTCGTGAAACTCCGTTAGAATTGGATTTCTTACAAGTAGAAAAAGCATAAGGATTTTTTAAATTGGCAAAAAAAGTTATTGGAATAATAAAACTTCAACTTCCTGCAGGAAGTGCAAACCCTGCACCTCCAGTTGGTCCTGCATTGGGTCAGCATGGTGTAAATATAATGCAGTTTTGTAAAGAGTATAACGAAAAAACTAAACAGTTGTCAGGCTCTATTGTGCCTGTTGAAATTGAAGTTTACGCAGATAGATCATTCTCTTTTACACTAAAGAGTCCTCCTGCTTCTGACTTAATCAAAAAGGCTATTAATAAGAAAAGTGCATCAGCTACTCCAGGAGTTGAGATGATTGGAGAAATAACTCGAGCCCAACTTGAAGAAATAGCAAAAATTAAAATGGAAGATTTAAATGCATACGATGTGGACGCGGCTGTAAAAATTTTAGCAGGCAGCGCTCGAAGTATGGGTGTAATTGTAAAGGAATAAAAATTGAAAAGAACATCAAAAAGATTTTCTGAAATCAAATCTAAAACACAAGATAAAACATTCCCTCTTTCCGAAGCAATAAAATTGCTCAAAGAATGTGCTAATGCAAAATTTGATGAAGCTGTTGAGTTTCATATTAAAACCAGTGCAGACCCACGTCATGCTGATCAACAAATCAGGGAGACTTCAGATCTTCCCAATGGAACAGGGAAAAAAGTAAGAATAATGCTTTTTGCAGAGGGTGAACTAGCTAATTCTGCTAAAGATGCTGGGGCTGAATATTTGCTTGATGATGATACGATAAAGAAAATTGAAGATGGATGGGCTGATTTTGATATAGCAATAGCAACTCCAGAGATGATGCCTAAAATAGCTAAATTAGGAAAGCATTTAGGCCGTAAAGGTTTGATGCCTAATCCTAGATCTGGGACTGTCGTTCAAGAGGATAAATTAGTTGAAGCGGTTGAGAAGGCTAATAAAGGTAGAGTGGAAATCAGGATGGATAAAGATGCAAACATTCACACTAGAGTTGGACTTTGTTCATTTACTGAAGACCAGATTTTTCAAAATATATCATCTGTCTATTCAACTATAATTAATAATAAACCAGAAGGTGTTAAAGGTGGTCTAATTGATTCTGCTTCTATTTGCTCCTCTATGGGCCCTGGAATCAATCTAGATATTGATAATCTTAGAGAATCAATAGTTAATTAATTTTGAATTTGTGATAAACTAGAAATTACTTAAGACAACAGGTTGAATGTAAATCCTGTCGAGGTAAATTAAATATATAAACTTTATTTTAACCGGTCTTTGAACCGGTTTTTTTTTGGAGAAAATTTTGCCAAATCAAAGAAAAATAGACCAGGTAAATGAACTTGCAGATTTATTCTCAAATTCAGACACTATAATAATGGCTGACTATAAAGGCACTTCAGTTAGTGAACTTAGTGGCCTGCGAAGAGCTTTGAATAGTTCTTCAGCTAAATTCAAGATAGCTAAAAACACTCTAGCAAAATTAGCTGCTGATAAATCAAGTAAAAGTGCATTATCAGAAGAAATTACAGGGCCTTTAGGCTTTGTGCTATCAAATGAGGACCCCTCACAAATAACTAAAATACTATTTAAGTATGCAGAAGAAAATGATCTAGATTTCAACGTAAAAAAAGGATTAGTAAATAATGACCTTTTTGATGAAGAGACTTTATTAAGGCTATCTAAATTGCCTTCTAAAGAGATACTGTTAGCCAAACTAATGGGAAGTATGAATAGTCCAATTACAAATTTAGCATTTGTACTTCAAGGAACTATTCAAGGATTTGCTACAGTTCTTCAAAGGCATGTTGAAAATAGTGCTAATAATGAAGCACCAGCCGAAGAACCTGCTGCAGAATCAGAAGCACCAGCCGAAGAACCTGCTGCAGAATCAGAAGCACCAGCCGAAGAACCTGCTGCAGAATCA
>Ga0208130_1001699_pt1 | contig 10507 bp, 10 predicted proteins | sample ETNtaG_31_FD_185771 | JGI IMG/M metagenome (GOLD analysis project Ga0208130, IMG submission 185771) | Marine microbial and viral communities from oxygen minimum zone, Eastern Pacific Ocean - ETNP201310SV78 (SPAdes) (version 2) | ecosystem: Environmental > Aquatic > Marine > Oceanic ...
ACGAATCCTACGGATTGACCACCCTGAAATCCATGCACGTAAAGCACATCAAAGGCGATGAAGCCGAAGGTCGGCACGATGTGGTGTTTTCCTTTACTGGGAAATCCGGAAAGGATTGGGACATCACGATTGAAGACGATCATCTCGTTGATTTGATTTTGAAAACCAATCGCTTGGGTGCCAAGGACGCTGATTTATTCATGTACATTTCCGAGGCTGGAAACGAAGTGGACCTCAAAGCCGAACACATCAACCAGTACATTCGTGCTTCCAGTGGCATGGGTTTCACCGCCAAGAATTTCCGCACTTGGGCGGCCACCTCCCGCTGTGCAGAACGTTTGGCCTTCCTTTCCGTACCCCAGACCGAAGCCGCCATGAAGGCATGGAAGCGGCGAATTCCCTCGGTGGAATCCATTGACAAGATGTGGACGGGCGGTGATTGGAAGCCCCCAACGACGGATACGGGACGAAACAAAGTCATGCTTGCCGTCATCGATACCGTGGCCTCAAATTTAGGAAACACGCGGGCCGTGTGCCGTTCATCGTACATTCACCCGTGGTTCCTGGATGCGTGGAATAAGGGGCGGCTGGCCGATGCATGGGCTGAATTTGCTGAAATGCGCGCCATGGGTAACATGTCGCCCGGTGAAAGCACGACGTTGAGGATTTTGAAGGCCGTTGTACGCGGTTGATGGTCGCCATCGTCTCGTCCTCGTCATATTTATTAAACGCCGATTGAGGCTGTTCTCCATGGCCAAACACCGTGCCGGCGACCGCCGAATCATCAGCATCAGCATACCTGAACAACTCGCCAAAAAACTCGACCGGAAAGTGGGCAAGGGCAGGAAGAGCGGTCGCTCTGCCACCATTGCGAAGTTGATTGAACAGGGATTGGAGAAACCAAGCAGCCTGCCCGAGCCAACCGCAGTGAACGCCGCTGCTCAGCAAGCACCGAAGGGTGAAGTGCGTATCGAGTCCGATACGATGGGTGAATTGGAAGTCCCCGGAGACCGCTATTTTGGGTGTCAGACCGCCCGGTCCCTGCTGAATTTTGACATCGGCCATGACACCATGCCGTTGGGTGTGATTCGAGCTTTTGGTGTCCTCAAACAAGCCGCAGCGAAAACAAACGTGGCGCTGAAGCAACTGGACCCAGAGGTGGGCGATTTGATCATCGCCGCCTCTCAAGAGGTGTTGGAAGGGCGGCTTAACGACCACTTTCCCTTGCGCGTTTGGCAGACAGGGAGCGGTACCCAATCCAACATGAACACAAACGAAGTCATCGCCAACCGCGCCATTGAATTGGCTGGCGGAGTCCTCGGGTCAAAATCCCCCGTACACCCGAACGACCACGTCAATCGCGCACAGTCCTCCAACGACACCTTTCCAACCGCCATGCACATCGCTGCTGCCGAGTCGTTCACGCACCGATTGCTGCCCAGCGTACGTGCGCTTCGCAACGCCCTTGAGGCCAAAGCGACCGAATGGGAACCGATCGTCAAAATCGGACGCACGCACCTGATGGACGCAGTGCCGTTGACGTTGGGCCAGGAAGCCTCAGGGTGGGTGGCCCAATTGGACGCCGACCTTCGCCGACTGGATTTCGCACTGGATGACCTCTTCGAACTCGCGCTTGGTGGTACGGCCGTCGGCACGGGCCTCAATGCGCATCCTCTGTTCGCTCAGATGGTCGCCGATGAAATCGCCAACATCACGGGCTTGACCTTCTGTTCAGCCGAGAATAAATTCGCTCAATTGGCGGCCCACGACGCCATTGTCGCTGCGTCAGGTGCCTTGAACACGCTGGCGGCCTCGTTGATGAAAATCGCCAACGACATTCGATGGCTGGGCTCGGGCCCCCGTTGTGGACTTGGAGAATTGGCGCTTCCTGCGAACGAACCGGGTTCCTCCATCATGCCCGGCAAGGTCAACCCGACCCAATCCGAAGCCATGACCATGGTGTGTTGTCAAGTGATGGGGAACCACACCGCCATCACCATCGGAGGAAGTCAAGGTAATTTCGAGTTGAACGTCTTCAAACCGATGATGATTCATAATTTCCTTCACTCGGTCGACCTGCTGACCGATGCGTGCCGAACGTTCCGCACCCGCTGCGTAGAAGGTTTGGTGGCGGTGGAAGACAACATCCAGTCCCACCTTGAGAATTCACTCATGTTGGTCACGGCCTTGAACAACCATATTGGCTACGACAAGGCTGCTAAAATCGCCAAAAACGCTCATGAAAAAGGTACAACGCTCCGTGAGTCGGCCTTGGAACTCGGCTACCTCACGAACGAAGAATTCGATGCCTGGGTTCGCCCTGAAAACATGACGGGCCCAAAACAGGGATGAACTCAGGAGTTCCGAAGAGCTCGAAGTTTGGCTTGGAGGGCCGAGGTTCGTTCGTCGGTGTCTTGGGCCGGCCCGGAAGTGTTCAGCCGACGGTGGAACATCTCACGGTCCCACACCATGACGCTTCCATCCTCACAACCGAGCACCATGCGTTCACTCGTACCGTGCATGGCGCGAACCTTTGCAAAATCGCCTGAGGCGATTTTACCGCCTTTATTGGTCGCCCAGACGTTGACGACGCTGGCGACGCCGTCATCGCGAGCCAGCCAAAGCAGAGAGGCCCCGTCGTGTTCCATGGCTTCGGTTTGAACGGAAACGGCTGCGCCTTTTGAGGACCAACAGGCCTGCCCGTCTTCGGTTCGCCCTGTTGCAAGACCGGTGTCCGTTGTCGCCACGTATCCCTTCACCATGCAAGTGAGATGTTCAACAGCACCCTCTTCGGTGGAAAGAACCTCTCCTCGATGGTTCACCACCGTACCGTCGGTTTGCCCAAACAGACTTTGCGTCCTTCCGGAGGTGCCGCAGGTGGTGGGTGAAGAGGTGGGGGGCTTGGTGTGTTCAAACGGCGGAGAAGAAGAAACGTCCAAATGACCGCACCGGGGGCGTCCCAGGCCAGCTAAAAGACGGTCATCTGCTGCGATAAGGGTCCAGGGGCGCTCGTCCATCCGCTCAACCCAGTGAAGTTGGCCTGTCGAAGAAAAACGCCATACGGCGGACTCGATGAAATCATTGTGTTCAATATCGTACACGGACGAGACAGCCACAAGATCGCCTTGCCACCACATCACCTCATCTGCACTCCCTTCGAGCGCTGCAGACCAAAGAACGTCCCCCGAGGAACGTGATAAAACAACGATGTGCAGGCCGCTGGCAACAGCCACCGAGGTGTCGTTGAGGGCGATGGCGCTGATTCGGTCGTTGGTCGGCGTGGTCCAACGGTGATTTCCTTCGGCGTCCCAATGGGTCAACTGGCCGTCCCAGCCACCAGCAAAGACATCGTTCTCGGGAGTTAAGTGAACCATGGATACGGGTTGGTCCAAATTCCGGACCATCCACGTCGCCGTCGTCAGGTCCATGGAGCGAGGAGGCGATTCACCACCATAAGGAGGACGCTCCAATGCGTCGCCTTCCATTCCATTGTTGGGCGTTTGCAAAAGCCGAGCAAAGAAGAAAGGCTACCGCCATGGACATTCGCTCGGGATGATGAAGCGATGATGACTCGACATGATATCGATAAAGCACAGAGGGCGTGGGGCGACGGTATTGTGGCCATTGCAACCGCTCATCGAGACGGTGGCGACTACACAGGCATCGCTCGAAATCACGTTGAAACCTTGTACGCCTATGGCATGACCACGGTGCTGTTCAAACCCACCCTCGCCGCTGTTGAGCAATTCCGCCCAACCTTTGAGCAGGCTCTTTCGTATTTTGTCGCCTCCAACGATGCATGTCCTGAGGACAAGGGATTCGCGATCAAGGGATGGACAAATGTACGCTTTGAGAATGCAGATGTCATCCTCAGTGGATCTTCAGGCTTGGCGATGGGGAACTACTTTTTCACTTCACCAGAAGGCGAGGAGGTCAAGGTGGAATACACCTTTGGGTACGTGCTGGATGAAGCCGGTGAACCCCGAATCAACGTGCACCACTCCTCCATGCCGGCTAGTCATGAGGCGTGAAATCGAGCCCTTTCACACGAGTGGAATGCGCCGACGAGGAATGGCGAAGGTCAAGACGAAGGCCAGCAAGCCGAATATGCAGGCCGTGTAGTAGTGGCCCATCGTGAAGAAAGCAAGGACGGAGGATGTTCGAAGCAGCACAACGGAACCGGATTTGAGGGCCCAAAGGGTGAACCCTGCCGCAATCAAAGCGATGCCCATGAAGCCGAAACCGACCAGCACATAGCCGGCAGCTGCACTTGGGTCCATCAACGGATGGTCCATTTGCGAAGGTGTCATGTCCACCGTCCGAATTTCACATTCGGCGGCGCCGTCCTCGCACGGTTGTTCAGCAAACACCTGACTTGAAGGGAATTCGAAGTCGATGGTGGTGAAACCAATCGGTTCAATCAAGGCCGGTGGCGAGAGTAAGACGCGGTTGGAAAACACGTCCCTGTGGCCGTCCCTGGCGAGGATCAAATCAACACGAATCAAACCCGGGTCCAGCTTTTCAAAGGAAAAACGGCCGGCTTCGTCGGTGTAATTTTCCTCGGAAACCCAAATCGAGGTGGTGTCGTCAAGCCAGGAGAGGTAAACGGTGGCGTTTTCGATGGGTTGCCCGGCCTCGTCAACCACCGTGCCGCTGAACGTTGCAGTGTCGTCGGGAGCCGTGAGCGCCAACCTGTAAACGAATTCATCAGGACGCACAAGCCCGTCGTTGGGCGATGCGTAATCCAACCCGTTGAGAAAGCCCATCATGCACGTAAACAAGAGGAAAATCGCCGTGGCTTTTCCGATTGGATGGAGGCGAGGGTCTTCGATGGTGAGCACCGTTTCTGATGAGGCAAAGAGCATCGGCGTCTCTTCAACCACCTCATCGAGGTAGGTTGACTCGTCCGCTTCGGCCTCCGCCATACAACCACGGAGGCATGCGCCCTACTTGATGTCAATGCGCCCCTTCCAACGAGCGAGGATTTGCGCTTGTTTTGATTCGGCCATCCACACTTTCAGAGTCATGGTTCCATCTTCAGATCGTACATCCTCTTCCACCATACCGTGGTCGTACATCGCCGATACAATGCGTTCACTCGCATCGGGGGACGCAGGGGTTGGAGGGCGTACCAAGACGATGGCCGGTTGGCCAAACAATCGCTCCCGAATCAATTGTTGCAGTTCATCCATGCCCTCTCCGGTGAAGGAAGAAACAGCAACGGGGTCTTCAAACCCAAGTTGGGCGACCAGTTCAACAACGCTTTGCTGTTGTTGACCTGAGACCTTGTCGATTTTCGTCAACACCACATGAGGTGGATGCTGGTCCTCAAGGAGTTCTGGCTCGGTCTCTTGGCGCTCGAGCACCTCCCGACGGGTGGTTTCCAATTTTCTTTGGATTTCGGAGAGGGAGTCGGAGGTGTCAAGCAAAATAAGGGTTAAATCAGCATCTATTGCCTCAGCAATAGTTGATTTAAATGCCGCTAGTGTTGCATTTGGTATATTGTCAATAAATCCAATCGTATCCGCCAGCAGAATTCGAGGGCTTTTCTCCATCCTGCCCACGGTGGTCTCCAGCGTGGAGAACAATTGGTCTTCAACAAGCACGTTTTTTCCCGATAAATGTTGGAATAACGAGGATTTTCCGGCATTTGTGTAACCGACGAACCCCACCGTCATGGCCCCGCTGCGACTGCGTTGTCGCCGGTGTTCACGTTGCGCATTGGCGTGCTTTTTCTGACGACGACGGAGGTTGGTCAGTTCTCGGTTGAGGTTGGCTAAAACGCCCTGCAGAGCCGTGATGCCGCCTCCACCATAACCCGCACGCTCGCCGGTTGTTTGTTGGTTGGCCACCTCTCTGAGGATGGTGCGATCGGATTGGAGTTGAGCGATGCGAACTTGCGTACGCGCCTCGACCGACGATGCGTGGGAGGTGAACAAGGCGAGGAGCAAGCGAACCCGGTCCCATACTTCCACGCCAAGGGCCTGATTTACGCCAACAAGCTGGCGCGGGGAAGCGTTGGTGTGAATGATGACCAGGTCCACGGCTTCCCAAGGATGCCCGGCCACGGTGCTGTTCCGCTCATCCGCAATGTCCTCAAGACGGCCTTTTCCAAAATAGGTTCGAGGGTCGTTATGTCCACTTTGCACCACGGTTTCGACGATGGTAATGCCCATCGTTTCAGCGAGGGTACGCAGTTCCGTGGTGTCCTCAACACCTCGAACCAACAAGAGCGCTCGGCGTCCTTCGTGGTTGGTTCGCGCCTCGCCCAAAACCACGCCGCCGCTTCCGGCGAGAACGGACGGGTCGTCGGGTGGCTGAGCCATGCCTTGGGGGGATGGTTAGTCTCATATCAGCCCACCCCAAGGCATTACCATGAGCGAAGCCCACACCATGACGGTTCGTTGGACCGGTGATGGCGTTCTCGCAGAAGCGATGGCGGCTGCGGCAAGCGAGCAGGGTCATGCTCCCTTCCTTTTTCCGGAAGAAGGGGGTACCAAATTGTTTGTTGAAGTGATGGACAGCGACTTACAATCCCTTCGGGACCGAGTTGACGCACTCCTGGTTGCTTTCAGTGCGCTCGAAGAGCAGCACAACGGGTGAACGCATGGCAAAAACCACCTTGCTGATTGACGCTCATTGCGTGATGTGCAACGGGCTTGCTCGTTTTCTCCGTAAGCGAACATCGCGCAAAGACGAATTGGAAATTCAAGGGATTCAGTCGGATGAAGGCCAGGAGCTCATTGCGACCTTCCCCCCGAGAATCCAATCAATGGACACCCTCTACGTCGTTCGAAACGAAAAGGTGCACGTACGCTCAGCGGGTGCCATTCGACTGCTTCTGTGCATGAAATGGTATTACGCGATGTGGTTTCCCCTCGCATGGCTCGTTCCACTTCCGCTGAGAGACGCAGCCTACTGGGGTGTCTCAAAAGTCAGGCATCGGTTCGGTCGAACCGATGTTTAGAGGTCCAAATCCAGCACCACCGGTGCATGGTCCGAGACATCAAGGCCACCTTGACGTACAATGGTACAGTCTACCAAGGCGGACGCTGCTGCCTGGTTCAAGAGGAAATAGTCGATGCGCCAGCCTCGGTCTTTTGCTCGGGCTTGTCCACGGTTTGACCACCAGGAGTAGATTTTCGCACCTTCGCCTGCGCAGGCCCTGAAAGCATCGGTCCAACCGTCGGCGAGAAGTTCCGAAAACCAAGAGCGTTCGTGCGGTAGGAAACCTGAATTTTTGGCGTTCCCTTTCGGGTTCCAAATATCGTCCTCGGTGTGAGCGATGTTCAAGTCGCCGCACACCACGACGGGGCGTTCATCGTCCAATAACGGACGAATGAATTGACGCCATTCTTCCATCCAGCCCTCCTTGAATGTTTGACGCTCATCTTTGTTTGAACCGCTTGGCAAGTAGGTGTTGACGCAGACCACGCCGTTGCTTTCGGTTACGAGGACGCGCCCCTCCGCGTCGTTGGGGTCGAAGGCGCCGCCTTTCCCTTTCCCGAGCACGGCATGGGGCCCGACCGTACCGGTTGCCACCCCAGAGTAGCCCTTTTTTTCGGCAGGGTGGAGCGTAACATCCCAAGTTGACGGCCAAGACCAGCCCTTGGGAAGTTGCTCTTCCAACGTCCTCGTCTCTTGAAGCATCACAACGTCGGCATTGAGGGTCTCAAAGTAACCGTCGATGCCTTTGCGAATGGCCGCTCGTAGGCCGTTGACGTTCCATGAAACAAAACGCATGAATGAGGGTGGGTGGCGGAGGTGAATAAGCGTTCAAGGAATGTTTTGACCGCACATCTTGCCGGTCGCTGCTGCTGCATCGGCCAATTCATGGTCGCAGTCGACCCATTCGCCCGCCAACAAAATGCCATGGTCGACATACTGGTCATAGCGAGGTTTTGTTCCCGTTGTTTGGACCGTGATGTTGGTCTGTTTTCGTTGATGAACAACATGAAGTTGCCATCCATTGGCGGTCCGTTCGAGAAATTCATCGAAGCGGACGTTACGCTCGTCCACTGATTCATCGGCACGTTCGACCATCACCGCTGAAAGCAAAGCACCGTCGAGCTTCAGCCGCGGTTGGATGTTGGCTAAATCGGCGATGTAGGCGCCCTGTCGAGGGTCAATCACGCCGTGCTTTTCCGAAAGTGGGCGGGAGGTGAGGAGGGCATCCAACGTGCTGGCCCGAACCGGCCGCACGTCGTGCAGGGCTTCACTGTCAAGCGGTTTGAGCAACCGAGCCGCCTGTGAGGCACCGGTGGCCAGCACCACGACGTCGCTCTCAAACCTGCGACCGTCCTCAAGCACCACGCGACCCTGTTCGACAGCCTTGACCTGGCAGTTGGGCTCGATCAAGACGCCGACTTCATCCAACGCTGCTGCCATACGGCCGACCAAACCTGCCCAACCCTCGCCCACCACGGCAAGGCGTTGTTTTTGCAAAGCCACGTACCGACCATCGTAGCGGAGAACGCCCGAACCGGCCAACAAGGCAACGGCTTGAGCCGCTTCAGACGACCCGTCGGCTCGCCGTAAATCCTTGCGGAGTTGGGCGGCCAAGCGGACGTTGTTTCGAGGGCGTAGCGGCCCGATGTTGACGGCGTGGAGGCGGTCGAGGCGAGGGGGGGCGAGGACGAGCGGGAGACGACTGATTTTTTTGATGACCTTCATCAACGGACCACGGCGATGTAACAGGTGCAGCCCGTACCCGAAAGGAGCCCCCTCAACGGTTTGTGAGGTGCCGCGCCCTCCAAGACGGTCCGTGCGGTCCAAAACGACGACGTGGTGGCCTGCGGTGACCGCGTAAAGAGCCGTGGTCAGGCCAGCGATGCCCGCCCCCACCACCGTAACACGTACCATGTCCTCCGTAAGAGGTCGGTCTCAAAAGGTCTTGGAGGGGTGCTTTCAAGAGGTCGTCCACACTCCAACTTCCATGGCCGATGCCCCGCTCCTGCCCCACGACCGTGGGCATGAACTGTGGACCATGGAGGATGGGCCAAGTCGAAAATTGATGGCCAGCATTGACCGATGGGTCAGTGCCATGGTTGGCGATGATGGCATTGACATGCCGCTTTCGGGAGGTGGAACGTCCATTGAAGCCACGCTTTTTGCTCGAGAAGACGGGTTGGTAGCAGGATGCGCTGTGGTGGATTATCTGCTCCAGATTTGGGCCCCTTCGGTCAAGGTTTCATGGTTTGCTGGCGACGGAAAGCGCGTGTCTTCTGGCGATGAAATCGCTGTTTTTTCAGGGGCTCGGGATGATGTTCTGGCCGTCGAGCGCATCGCACTGAACGTGCTTGGCCAACTGTCCGGTATTGCCACCGAAACCAAGCGGTGGTCGGCCATCGCGCCCAAGCAAATCGCATGCACTCGAAAAACGGTATGGGGGCTGCTGGATAAGTGGGCCGTGCACATGGGCGGAGGATTGACGCATCGGCTCTCCAAAGACGATGCGGTCATGATCAAAGAAAATGACCTCGCCAGCATGCATGAAGACCTTGAAACTCATGTTGAGCGATTGGTCACTTTTTTGCAACAGGTGGACATGGCCAATGTTGGCGCCTTCCTGGAAGTAGAAACACGAACCGACAAAGAGGCCTTGATGGCGGCCATGGTTTGGTCGCAACGACGAGCGACTGAAGGGGTTGACCGTCTTGTGGTCATGCTGGATAATTTCACGCCAGAGCAGTGTAAAACCGTCAATGAGCAAATGGAAGACCAAGGCGTACGCGAACATGTCGTGCTTGAGGCCAGTGGAGGCATCGTATTCGACGACCTCAAATCGTGGCACGAATGCGGTTTAGACGTCATCTCAACAAGTGTGGTCAACCGAGGCGTTTCCCCCCTTGACATGAACATGCTCGTCAAGGGGTTGTGAGGCGATTCCATGGACGACTTTGCGGCCGACCCCAGCCATCCTCGCTATGCTTCACTCCTGATGCGCCATCGGCTTGAAGTCGCAGCTGAACGTGGCATGCTTGCAGCAAGCGCCATGATCGCTCACGGGCGGGGAGAGGCGTTTGACTACCTGCTTGGAGAGCGAAGCACTTCCAGCGCCTTGGCGGCCGCCCGTCAGGCTCTTGCCGTCCTGCAAGCCGCTAAACGACCGGTGCTCAGCGTCAACGGCAACGTGGCCGCATTGGCTTGCGACGAGATGCTTCAATTGGCCAACGCTCTGCAATGCCCGCTTGAAGTGAACATATTCTACCGTACGCCTGAACGAATGGAAGCCATCTTGTCCTACATGAACGAACGAAACGACGCGTTGGGGTTGGAAGTCACCGTCCTCGGCGATTCGCCAGATGCCACCATCCCCGGACTCAAAGGACCAAGAGCAGCGTGTCATCGCGAAGGAATTTTGGAAAGCGATGCTATTCTCGTACCGCTCGAAGACGGAGACCGATGTCAAGCCTTGGTCGCGATGGGAAAAAACGTGGTGGTCATCGACCTCAATCCACTCTCCCGTTCAGCACAACAAGCCAGCATCACCATCGTCGACGAACTT